>Ga0302140_10000333_pt1 | contig 58394 bp, 50 predicted proteins | sample I_Bog_E1_1_FD_202095 | JGI IMG/M metagenome (GOLD analysis project Ga0302140, IMG submission 202095) | Peat permafrost microbial communities from Stordalen Mire near Abisko, Sweden - I_Bog_E1_1 | ecosystem: Environmental > Terrestrial > Soil > Wetlands > Peat | place: Sweden: Abisko, Stordalen...
GCAGCAGCAGGCATCGCAAACGTCCCACGAAGCAAAGTCGCGGGACCACCGGTCCATTGTGGTGCGCGTGATCGCCAGAGGGTCGCCAACCAGGGAGGCGAGGATGCGGGCGTCGTGAATGCCGGTGGCCCAGAGCGCCTCGGCGAGCGCCTGGTTGCGGCCGGTTTTCCGGGCAATCGTCCGGAGCTGCGGCGTGCTGAGTCCGATGGAGCGCTGGGGGCGGATGCCAAAGCGCTCCATGCCTTCGATTTTGGCGCGGACATCGGATCCCTTGGCGACGCGCCGCATCTCGCGCAGCGTCGCCTTCAGATGATTCGCTACGTTGTAGCCGCCTTCCGCCTCGGTGAAACGCATACTGACTTAATCCGGGTTGAAGTTGAACGTTTCGCCTTCGGAGTGCATCACGACGTGGCCGCCGGTCAGAGTTTTCGGATCCTTTGGCAGCCGCATAAACACCGCTCCATCCGTCGACTCGCCGGGCGCCAGACGAACCTGCGCCAGAGTGATGGCCGAAGCGGCCGCAGCCGCCTTCAGTTTTGCCGACCCTCCGAATGCCAGCGCGCCCTCTCGGCGCTGCTCATAACCATTATTGGAACGCATGTTGGGAATCGCGTAGAGGGACCGCTCATACGATGTGATGAGCTTGACCACGTCGTTGTTGGAGGCGTGCTGCAACATCACGTTGACCACGTCGTCCGCGCCGATCGCCTGGATCGTTTCCGGCCCCCGCACATACTCGAATTCTTCTGGTTTCACGGTCCAGTGGATCTGGGAACCGTTGGCGATGGAAACCTGGAGCAGTCCGTATCCGGCCACCTGGACGGGAAGATGGGTGATGATGACGGTTAATCCGTTGTGAGTCAGAGTCTGGTACTTCTGACCATCCGCCTGATACTCAATGACCTGCGCGAAAGCTGTCACCGTCAGCAAAATGACCGGGACCAGCGCGGCGATGCAGACGGCCCTTTGCGGGAATTTCATTCGGTATCGACCAGATTAGCGCGACCTGCCGGGTATCGCACGGTTTTGTTTCGTAATCATTTGTTGCTCCGCACCGCGCCGATGGCTTGCCGGATCGCCTCTGTGATTGCTTCGATGACGACCCCGGGCTCATCGACGATGACCATATGCGTGCTGTTCACTGCGATCATGTGAATCGATTTGGCCGACTGCGATAAGAGGGTACGCTGTAATTCGGCGTATTGGGGCGAATCGTTCAGCGTGCCGATAACGATGAGCGGTGTGTTGCCCAGCGGTTGAGGGCGGTTCGCGGTAGCCGTTGCGACGGCGTCGAAACATTCGGCGGCCATCTGTGGTGTGGGTCGGACCGAGTTGGCGGACATCGCCCAGGCGTGCAGTTCGCGATTGCGCGGGGGAAGGTTCATGAAATTGCGGTCGTCCTCGATGCCCATGATGATCGGTGTTTGCGAAACGATAGTTGGGAGCGTGGTTTGTGCGTTCTGCGAAACCGGCGCGGTCACGGGGCGACCGGTGTCCAGGAAAGCGTGATCGATGAGCACCATCGCGCCCACATCGTTTGGGTAGGTGGCTGCGTACAGCCTGGCGTAAAGTCCGCCGATGGAATAACCCACCAGCACAAACGGGCCGGCGAACGGCGCATTGGCGAGCAGATGGTGGATCTCATCGACCCTTTCGGCGCAGGTTTGAGCGCGGCCGGGCGTCTTCGCGGGAAACGGATCACTCCAGGCAGTCCCCGCCGGGTCATAGGTGCAGATACGAGTGGTTTGCGCGATAGCGGGCTGAATCAGTCCCCAGTCGAATGAGAAACCGCCGCCGACGACCATAACGGTGGGACTGCCCGAGCCGGTGCAATACAGATGGACGCGGTAACCGCCGACATCCACCAACTGCCCGGTGGGCGGAGGTTTGATTGTGGCGGGAAAAATGTCAGGCACGCCCGCGACGAGCACGGTCAGGAGAATGGCCGAAACTCTGCGCGCGGCACCGTTTTGCACGACCGTCTCTTTTAGGCCACCATCTTCCGATAGGTATCGAGGCAACGCTGCGCCGTTTCGAATTCCGAGTAGTCGCTGCCTTCCTGTTCGATCAGCAAATACTCCGCGCCACCGGTCTTCTCCGCGGCGGTCAGGACCGCTTTCCACGGCACGGCGCCCTCGCCGAACAGAACGCGATAGCCCTTTTCCTTGTTCCAGTCCTTCAGGTGCAGGGAGTTGATACGTCCGGGATTGGCGTTGATCCAGGCCACGGGGTCGGAGCCCATTTCGACGCATGTACCGACGTCGAACTGGAGCATGAAATCTTTCGGCGTGTTGGCCGCGAGTATTTCCATGGGGCGCGGGCCGCCGCCATCGGTTGCAACGAATTCATACTGGTGGTTGTGATACCCGCCGCGCAAGCCCGCGGCGCGCAGCGTTTCGAGAGCGGGAGTGAGAGTCTCCAGCGCCAGTTTCTTCCAGTAATCCTGCGTGGTGGAGCGTCCGGAACTGGCCAGTACGACAAACTTTCCACCGATTGCATGGTTCAGGTCGATGGTCTTCTGCAGATTGGCCGGCGCAAAGCTGGGCAGGTTATTGTGCGTGGAATGACATACGATACCGAGGTCGTCGAGCAGCTTTTTCATGTCTTTCGCCTGGTCGGTGGTCCAGGTGTAATAAGGAGAAAAGAACTCCACCACCTGATACCCCATGGCGGCCACTTTTTTTACCGTACCCTGCGGATCCGCGGCGAGCGCCGAGCGGACGGAAAACAGTTCGAGGCCGATCGGGATGGATTTGCTTTGCGGGAAAGCGCTGGACAGAGTGGTGGCTGCGGCTGTGGCAGTGCCCAGAAAAGTTCGGCGTGTAACTGGCATATCGAAGCAACGATATCACATTTGAAATGTCAGTGAGCAACGTGTGGGAGACAAGCTGCGGAAGACAGCACCCCGACAATGGAGTGGTGACCCGCGCCACACATTTGGCACATCTGCCAATCGATGAACTGTTGCCCGAAATTGTCGCCAGTCTGCGTCAGTCGCCCAATCTTGTGATAGAAGCTGCGCCTGGCGCGGGCAAGACCACGCGCGTACCGCCGGCTCTGCTGTCGCTCGGTGGTGGTGTTCTGGTGCTGGAACCGCGCCGCATCGCCGCCCGCATGGCTGCGCGTCGCGTGGCCAGCGAAATGGGCGAGGCCGTGGGCGAGACTGTCGGCTATCAGGTTCGCTTTGAAGAATCGGCCGGCCCGCGCACACGTCTGCGCTTTCTGACGGAAGGCGTGCTAACGCGACGCCTGATTGCCGACCCGGAACTGCGCGGCATCGGCACCGTTGTGCTGGACGAATTTCACGAGCGGCATCTCGAAACCGATCTCGCGCTCGCGCTGCTGCGGCGGCTGCAGAAAACGAAACGTCCCGATTTGCGGCTGGTGGTCATGTCGGCAACGCTCGATGCCGGGCCGGTGCGAAAATATCTGGGCGATTGCCCGCTCGTGAAATCGCAAGGCCGTTTGTTCGATCTGGTTTTCGACTGGACCCCTTATTCGGCCGCGCCGCTCGAAGTGCAGGTTGCGAGCGCGCTCGAAACCGTGGTGGCGCGCGGAATGCCGGGAGACGTTCTGGTCTTTCTTCCCGGCGCCGCGGCGATCCATCGCGCGACGCGCGTCTGCGAGTTGATTGCGCGACGCCATCCTCTGACGATCGCGCAACTTTATGGCGATCTTCCTCCGGCCGAACAGGATCGTGCGCTGGAGCCATCCGTGCAGCGCAAGGTGATCCTCTCCACCAACATTGCCGAAAGCTCCATCACGATTGACGGTGTTCGCGTGGTGATCGATTCCGGCCTGGCTCGTGTGGCGAACGATTCGCCGTGGACCGGCCTGCCGTCTCTCGAAATCGCGCGGGTGAGCAAAGCATCGGCCACTCAGCGAGCGGGACGCGCCGGCCGAACGGCTCCGGGTCACGTCATCCGCCTGTATACGGCCGAAGATTTTCATCGACGCGCCGATCACGATGAGCCGGAGATTGTGCGCCGCGAATTGTCGCAAATGTGTTTGCAGCTGGAATCGATGGGCATTCACGATCCTTCGGAGCTGGAATGGCTGACTCCGCCCACGGTTGCGGCGCTTAAAGCTTCCGAAGCGCTGCTGGATCGTCTGGGTGCGCGCGGCGAGGCTGCCGCGAAGATGGCGCGCATGCCGCTACATCCCAGGCTCAGCCGTTTGATGCTCGATGCGGAGCAGGGCGGTGTCGCCGAGACTGGTTGCCGCACCGCCGCGCTGCTTAGCAGCGGACAACGCGTTCGGTCGTCGGATCTGTTTTCGGCGCTCGATGAGGAACGGGATCAGGGCACGCGCGCCGTTTACGATCAACTGCGGCGGTTTGTCCGTCGCGACAAGCCCGCGCATGACGTTGCCGCGCTGGCGAAAGCGGTGCTTGCCGCGTTTCCGGATCGCGTGGGACGCAGACGCCCGAACGGAGTGGTGCTGCTCTCGAACGGCGGCTCGGCGGTGCTGGCGCAGGCGTGGCAACACGCGGGCGAATTCCTGGTGGCTATCGATATTGAGGAAAGCCGCGACCGCCCCGCTCCTTTGCTGCGCCTCGCTTGTCCGATCGAACCGGAGTGGCTGATCGATCTGTTTCCGGATCGCGTGCTGGAGCGCCGCGGTATCGAGTGGAATCGTCAGGCGGAGCGTGTGGAGGCGGTCAGCGCGCTGGTCTATGACGAACTGGTGATTCAGGAAACGCGCGGCGGCGTGACGGATGACGAGGCGGCAGCGAAACTTCTGGCGACGCGCGCGGCTGAGGCGGGGATCGGGCGGTTTATCGAGCCGAGTGAGATGGAAGCATTTCTCGCCCGCGTGGAATTTGCTGCCGAGCACTCCGCGATGACGCGAATTGAAGAGCAGGATATTCGGGTAGCCTTCGAGACGATTTGTTACGGCCTGCGCAGTTTCGCCGATCTCGAACGCGCGGCGGGTGGGCTGATTCCCGCGCTGGAGCGGTTACGTAACACGCAGTTGCTGGAGCAGATCGCGCCAGCGCGACTGCGGCTTGCGGGCGGGCGAAATACGAAGGTCCATTACGAGAGCGGAAAACCGCCGTGGGTGGCGTCGCGTTTGCAGGATTTTTTCGGGATGACGGAAAGCCCTCGTATTGCGGGCGGCAAGGTGCCGCTGGTGATCCATCTGCTTGCTCCGAATCAGAGGCCGGTGCAGACTACGACCGATCTTGCGGGTTTCTGGCAGCGGCTGTATCCGCAATTGCGCAAAGAACTGGGACGCCGATATCCGCGGCATGCGTGGCCGGAAAAACCGGTGTAATGCCGAACCGTTCACTTAACGCCGCACACGCGCCGCCCGAACGGCCGACGGCTGCCGCGCGCGGGCAAGCCCGAGGTGAGGTGTGTCGGCCTGTTTTGCGCCGACCTAATAATTTACGCCTTGTCCGATCGGTCGCGGCAACGGCAGGCTTTCGTGGGCAGGAACCCGGCCCGGAGTTCGACAAGACATGCATTATCGGAAGTGAATGCCACCGGACTGTTTTTTGTGTCAGACTTTAATTTTGCCTGTTCCCTTCGGTAGAAAGGTGCTGCATGAAGTCTCGGATAGCTCTGGCCTCTCTGATGATTGCATCCCGTATATATCCGCAATCGCCCGATCCGCGCCCGGAGTTCAACGCGGCTTCCATCAAACTCAACGTTAACTGCGGCGAGCGTCGCGGGCGGGGCGGTCCTGGTTTTTCGGCCGGAGGATACAGCGCGTCGTGTGTCCCTCTACGTGTCCTGATTCGGCTTGCGTACGCGCCGCCATCGCACAGCTTTTTCAGGCAAATCGACGTTCTGGGCGGAGCCGCGTGGCTGGATACGGAAGTTTATGACGTCGCGGCAAGGGGTACCGACATTGGGTCCGTTGACCGGGGGCGTGCGATGCTACAGAGGCTTCTTGAGGACAGGTGTAATCTGAAGATCCACACGGAAACAAACGAAGTTCCCGTTTACGCGCTCACCGTGGCGAAAGGCGGTCCGAAGCTCCAGCCACCAAGACCCGGGAGTTGCCACGTGATTGACAGTGGAGTTATCTCGCCGCCGCAGTCGCCAACCGACGAACTGGGGTTGCTTCCTTGCGGCTGGACATCTTCGACCATTCAGGGCGGGATTATCATCAAGACGGGACTCGGCGTGACCGTGGATGGGATCGCCGCCAGCATGCTGGGCCGTCTGGACCGTTTGGTCGTCAACCGCACCGGGCTCGCCGGTATATTCGACGTTCATCTGGAATACGCACCCGAAGCCGGATCAGCCGAGCAGGCGCAACCCGTAGGACTGGATGGTCCCAGTGTCCCGCCGTCCGCGTCCGACCCTGCAGGCCAGTCGGTCTTCACCGCCGTGCAGCAGCAACTCGGCTTGAAGCTGTCGCCGGACAAAGGTAACGTCGAAGTGCTCGTCATCGAACATATAGAGAAACCGTCGGACAACTGACCCTGAGCGGCAACGAAGGTCAGTACCTTGTGGAGAGGCGTTCGTACTCTCCAGCCGAAGCCCGGCCTGGGACCCACCCTCTCAAGGTTGAGCTAAACGCTGGAGATTCAGTTACTTGTCGGCACCTTTTCGGCGTGGTCAATCACTAGCACGTCAACCGGCGCGTTTTCCTTTTGCAATTTCAGGCCCAGCTGATCTTCGAGGGCGACAAAAATGGACACACCCTTCGAAGCAGGGTTCGAAATCAGCACATCATCTGGGGTCCACAACAAGGCAAAAGAATAGAGCCCATCCAGCTTAGTCCTGTCCTGAACCGGGAGGTCCACGTGGTCCGCGAGCCACTCGGCTAGTTGGGAAGTGCTCCCGCTATCCATATGGAAACCAATCCGAGGTGAATCATCACCTGAAAGAGCGGCGTCGCGGGAAATAGCGGCGTCGCGGGCCGCATTTGCTGCTTTCACGGCAGCGAAGCTCTCCGCGGGATCCTTCTTTGCAACGTTGAGTTTGGGGCCATCCTTCGCGACCGTCAACAGATAGACCGGCAGCGTCCTCGTCTCACGGTGTAGTGTCATTTGGAAGCGCTCCGCGAGTAAGTTTTGCAACATCAGCCGCAATGCTTCTTTGTCCGAGCCTGCAGGCAACTTTGCGACGATATCATGGCGTTGAGTGTCGAGCCAGTCCGGTCCAACGATTTGTCGCGGTCCTAAGTTGTAGGCACGCTTTAACAGCATCTTCAAGGTGACACCCGCGTAATTGATCCTGTTCGGGCTCGGAGTACCAGGCCCTCCCTGAAATCGGGCCATCTCCTCCGATCGTCCCGTCAGAGTCGCCACGAGAGATGGTGGCATTCCGGGAATTGGTGGTACACCCGGCACTGCAGGTTTTATTGTCGCCACTTCGAACGAGAGGGGCCTACTTGTTTGGCCGCTCGCCATTACAGCCGAGAACCCTACAAGAGATCCAATCAACCAGATGCTTTTCATCCGCTCTTAAACCTCCCAACGCTCTGAGAACATTCCGCGTGAAATAGGCTCCGGGTCATGCGTGACTAAATGCTTTCACCTTCGAGATTACTTCATTTTCGCCTGCATCTCCCTGAGCACCGACCCAACCCCCCGGCGCCAGTCTTGATGCGTCCCGCAACACCAATGTGGGCGTTGCCAAGACGCCCACACTAAGCGTGGCTCCGTGTTCCAGCTTTTTGAGGCAGCGGAGCAAGGCGGGGCGCTTGGTCGTGGCACCCGATAATCCCTCATCCTTGAAGACAGTTCGGCATGCGGCGCGGCCGGTCTGTTCGCTGTCTCCCGAGAACGGCGGAACAGCGCGGGCCGACCTCACTCAGCGTCCCAACGTGAACAGCACTGGGGCTAACTCCGCACTTCGTACTTATCGAGAATCTGTCTCCACTGGCCGCGCGCTTCCAGAATCAATTCGATCGCCTCACGCACCGCGCCCTGTCCACCGCGCGCCTGGGTCACATAGTGCGCCTCGCCTTTCACTTCGTCGCGCGCGTTGGCGACGGCGATTCCGAAGCCTACGCGATGCATCACCACAATGTCGGTGAGATCGTCGCCGATGAACGCGATCTCTTCCGCCGACGCTTTCGCATCCGCCATGATCTCGTGGAGAATGGGAATCTTCTCGATGTGCCCCTGATAGACGTAGTCCATCTTGCACTGGCGCGCGCGTTCCACCACGGAGGGAGAGTCGCGTCCGCTGATCACGCCGGTGCGCATGCCCATCCACTGGCACCATTGCAGTGCGATGCCATCCTGCGCATCGAAGCCTTTGAATTCGACGACGGCGCCGGTAGCGTCCGGCAGGAAGTACATCTTGTCGCAAAGAACGCCATCCACGTCCATGAGCAGGATCTTGATTTTCGCTGCGCGCTCGCGTATTTCAGAGGTTATGGGTATCAATTGACCTTTGTAACACGCAGGTTTGAACTGGGCGCTTAGATGCGGTGGAAGGCGCGCAGAATCTCGCGCATGCCGTACTGCAGCGCTACGGGACGGCCATGCGGACAAGCCATCGGATACTCCGTCGCGGCCAGTGCCCGCAGCATCCATTCCATCTTCTTGTGATCGAGCGGCGTGTTGATTTTGATAGCCGCGCGACAGGCGATGGATGCCGCAATACCGCGGCCCAGATCGGCCAGCGATACGCCGCGCAGTTCCGCCTCCGCGATTTCCAGGATTTCAAAAATCACGCGCTCGATGTCGGCGTGTCCCACCGCGGCGGGCACCGCTTTCACAGCGATCGTGCGATTGCCGAACGGCTCGGTATCGAAACCCGATGCGCGCAGTTCGTCCTCAATGCGCGCGTATTCGATCTGCTGCTCGGGAGTCAGCTGCAGAATCACCGGTATCAGCAACTGTTGCATTTCCGCGCGGCCCGAGGCCTGTTGCGTGAGCACCTGTTCGAACAGAATGCGCTCATGCGCCACGTGCTGATCGATAATCCAGAGGCCATCGCGGCCGGCGGCAATGATGAAGCTGTGGTGCAACTGGCCCAGGGGACGCAGGTCGCCAATGTTTGCCATAGAACTTTCCACCGGCATGGCATCGGAGGGAAAGCCGCCATGGGTATCGGGAACGCGCAGCTTGAGCGGTCCCCCTGTGCCGGGTTGCAGAGCGGGTGAAGCAGCGGCGGCAGCCTGCGCCTGCAGCGGTATTCCGCCCTCGCCGAAATCGAAGCGGGCGGGCGGAGGAGCCACAGGATGCAGAAAAAATTCCGGCGCGGCCGAATCGTTCTGCATCATCTGCGAAAAATCGGAGTAGGGCAGCGTGGCGGCGGGCTGCGGATTCGGACTGAAACTCGGCGCCGGTCGCGACAGCATCAGCTGATCCCTGACGGCATCGCGGACAAAATCGTGCACCCAGGATTGATGCCGGAACCTGACCTCGGTCTTCGAAGGATGCACGTTCACGTCGACTTCTTCGCAATCGCAATCGAGGAACAACAGTGCAAACGGATAGCAAGCGTGCGGCATCAGGTTGTGATACGCGGCGGAGAGCGCATGCAGCATCAGGCGATCGCGAATCAGACGACCGTTCACAAAAACGAAAATGGAATTGCGGTTGTTCTTCTGCACCTGTGGCCGCGAGACGAAACCGCGCACGGCGAAGCGCTTCGGCGTATCGTCGGGATCGGGTGCGGGCATGAGGCCTGCGCGCTCGCCCAGATCGATCAGGTCTCCGAGGATCTGGCTGCCGAACACCTGAAAAACGCGTTCGCGCAGCGTCTCGACGGGCGTGGCCTGCAGCAGGTTTATGCCGCCGCTCCAGAGTTCGAAGGTTTTGTCGGGATGCGCGAGACTGTAGTGGGTTACGAGCGACGCGATATGGGCCATCTCGGTCTGTTCCGAGCGCAGGAATTTCTTGCGCGCGGGAACGTTGAAGAAAAGGTCGCGGACCGTGATTGCCGTTCCGCCGCCGCGTGCGATTTCTTCGCAGCTGAGGATTTTGCCGCCCGCGATTTCGACGCGTGTGCCGGTTTGCTCGTCGGGCGAGCGCGTTTCGAGCAACAGGCGCGAGACGGATGCGATGGACGGCAGCGCTTCTCCGCGAAAGCCCAGAGTAGCGATTTTGAGCAGATCTTTCACGTCACTGAGCTTGCTGGTGGCATGGCGTTCGAAGGCCAGAAGGGCGTCGTCGCGGAGCATGCCGCAGCCATCGTCGGCGATGCGGATCAGCCGCCTGCCGCCGTTTTCGATCTCGACGCGGATGTTGGTCGAGCCGGCGTCGAGCGAATTTTCCAGCAGCTCTTTGACGACGGAGGCGGGGCGTTCGACCACTTCGCCGGCGGCGATTTTATTGGCTACGTTATCGGAAAGAACGCGGATGCGGCCCACGTCATTACTCTAAGCTACGGAGGCGCGGCCACGGCTTTGTCGGCTTCAGGGCGACGCGGCGTTTGGAGCCATAATGGGTTGAATTATGTCGTCGAAACCTTCCGCGTGGCTCCTGCTCGTCTTGTTCGCGATCCCAACTGCTTTGTGCCCTGTTACCGTGTCCGTCCAGCCAGATACCGCACAGCTAGCCGCGCACCTGAAAGGGTTTCGGAGATACAAGCTCTACGAATTGTCTGCCGATGAATTTCGATCGATACAAGCTGAATATCTTGCGTGGCTTGACTCCCGGATGAAGAACGGCGCTAGCCCGGCAATCATGAACGATGAACTTCAGGCAGCGAATCTTCTCTCTAACGGGCCGGAAAACGTCGATGATATGTTCGATAAAAACTACGTGGGTTTTCTCGGCCGTATAGAGAGGGTGGCTATTGCCGGGGCTGACGATCTGCTTGCCGTCACTTTCGGAATTCACACTGGTGGCTACTGCAACTTTGATCAAACGGTTGTCCTGTATGACCGGAATACCCGGAGCCGCATCGCGAGGATCAACGGCGAGCTCTCTTACACGCATGGCTATCGTCTCCGTTCGATGTCTGCTGGCAATAATGATCCAGACCACGGCAGATTAGTCGCTTCCGCATGGGTAGCTTCGAACTGCACGAGCAACTGGAACGGCAACGTTTTTCGTATCGATATCTCAGGAGCGCAACCGGTGACCAATATCCTGGCAATCGGTGTGGCCGCTTTTAACGGTGACAATATGAAGACCAGCGTTGAGGGACAGGTGGTTACGTTCGACTTCACGGCGGGAATGTCCGACATGGATACGCTGACGCGCCAGGGCATCTCCCGGTACCTTGTTCAGAATGGCCGGGCGATCCGCCAGGGTCCCATTGCGACTTCGTTCGGGGGATTCATTGACGAATGGCTCAAATTGGACGATGCCGATGCCGCTCGCTGGGCTACAGCAGAAGCGGCTGCGAATCACCATGAACTGGCAAAAAGGTTGGCGAAGGAAGCCACTGAATGGCGAAATGTTGCGGATTGTCCGGGATCTCCGCCGACTCGCGAGATCGCGGTTCAGGCTGGCGAAACCGAGCCGATAACGGTCTTCGGAATCAGCGGGTCCAACGTTTCGGAAATGCGGATCATGTCAGTTTCCGACAAGATTTCAGCCTTGTGCCGCGCAATCGACATACGCAACGATCTGTCAAGCATCATGGCGGAGCCCGCCGATTCACACTAAAACCACCCCATTAGCGTCTCAATGCAGAGCCGCCCGTTCCAACCCGTCGCACGCCGCCGCAACTCCATCCTCCTTCGCCATTTCTGAAGCCACGTTTCGCGCCGCAACCTGATAACCGCCATCCGTCAGCAACCGCTCCAGTTCCACTCGCACGCGCCCGGCCCGATACGCACTGCGCGGCACCGTTCGCGCCATCCCCAGCCCCACGCACCGCCGCGCATAATCCGGCTGATCGTGACTATAGGGCACCACGCACATGGGCACGCCAGCTCGCAGCGCCTGCGCTGTGGTTCCCGCGCCACCCTGATGCACCACCGCCGCCGCGCGCGAAAACAATTCCGAATACGGCGCATAATCGGCCACGATCACGCCATCCGGCAGCGATCGCACCGGCAGGTTTCGCGGATCGTTGCCCACCAGCAAGACAGCGCGGCATCCCAGCGCCCGCACCGCCTCCGTGCTCTCGGTGTAAAACGGCCCGGCATCGAACACTGCCGACGATCCCAGCGTGAACACCACGGGCGGAGAACCCGCATCCAGAAATCGCGCCAGTTCCGCGCTCAGACCCTGCCCCGGCGTCAGCTTATCGTAGAACGGAAATCCCGTCACCGATACCTTCGCGGGCCAATCCACCTGCGGCGATGCCAGAACCTGGGAAAACCACGCCTGCGTCCCGTAAGGCGAGAACATGTCGTCCAAGACCGGGTTCCGCACTTCCCGCAAGCCCTTCTTCCGTCGCAGTTCGTTGATGGGCGCGCCCCAATCGCGCGTGACGCGGCGCGCCAGACGCCAGAACTGCGTCCAGAAGCCGGGCCCCCAGCCGCGAAACCGCTCCAGAACAGGTACTCCGGAAACAGAAGGCGGATCGAAAGCCGAGAGCATCACGGACGGTTGCAACGCCACCGAAATCCAGGGCTTGCCCAGTTCCTCCGCCACAATCGGCGTGGCGAAAGCAATCGGATGCCCCACTATCAGGTCGGCCTCGCGCGCGATGTCCCGCAAATCGTCGTAAGATTGCTCCAGATAAGGCAGCATCATGCGCCGGATCACGTACTCGGTCCCCGTCCGTGGATGGAAGGCGCGCGCGATCTCCTGCGGATTTTGCGTCAGCGCGCCAATGTCCGGTCTGAGTGGATGGAAATGCAGACCCTCGCCTTCCACCTTCGCGCGATAATCGCCCGACGTGGCGATTGTGACATGATGGCCACGTTCCTTCAGGCCCAGGCCCACGGCGATATAAGGATGCAGGTCGCCAAGAGAGCCGAAGGTGGTTAGCAGGAAGCGGGGCATCGGGTAACAACATGTTAATATCAGGATGTAATTCCATCCAGAGGTATCCGTGTCAACGCATCTGAGCCGTAAAGAGTTAAAGCAGGATAATGTTGCGCTTAAAGTCGAAGAGACAACCCATTTTCTCGTCACCCATCGCGCGTTGGCGACCAAAGTCGGGGGCGTAGTCCTGGCTGTACTTGTGATCGGTTTCGGAGCCTGGTTCTTCATCGGTTCCCGTCGCGACGCACGCGAACAGGCTCTCGCCGCGGCCCTGAATCTGCAAAACGCCACTGTGGGTACAATCGTCGGCGCTCCCGCCGGCACGCAGAACTTTCCGAGCGACGCCGCAAAGTCCGACGCCATCCACAAGGCATTCAATTCGATCATTTCTCAGGACAGCGGCTCGGACGAAGCCTGGGCGTCTGAGTACTATCTCGCCGGTATCGACATGACCGATGGCAAGACGGACGATGCGCTCAAGAAATACGATCACGTGGCGTCCGGCGCAGATGCCGACTACGCATCGCTTGCCAAACTTGCCAAAGCGCAGGTATTGTTTTCGCTGAATCGCGCGCCTGAAGCCGAAACCGCGCTGAAAGATCTGATCGCCAATCCGACGGCTATGGTTTCAAAGGAACAGGCGAGCATGGTGCTGGCCAAAGGGATCGCGGCATCGCAGCCGGAAGAAGCGCGCAAACTGCTCACGCCGATCGCGGCCGAAAAGTCCGACATCTCTCAGGCCGCAGTCGCCGCGCTGAGCGAAATTCCGCAGAAGTGAGCTGATTTCGCTAAGACGGACGGCCGCTCACGCTATGCTCAGCCATCTGCGCTTTTCGAGCGACCAGTCGCGCGGCCGTCGCTACCCCGAACCGGAACACGACTACCGTAACCCGTTCCAGCGCGACCGCGACCGCATCGTTTACTCCCGCGCCTTTCGCCGTCTCGAAAACAAGACGCAGGTGTTCGCCCCCGGTCTTTCCGATCACTTTCGCAACCGCCTGACCCATACGATTGAGGTTGCTCAGGTGGCCCGCACCGTGGCCGGCGTTCTGGGGCTCAACGAAGATCTCACCGAAGCCCTCGCGCTGGTTCACGACGTGGGCCATCCGCCGTTTGCGCACTCCGGAGAAGCGGCCCTCGATCGCGAAATGCAGCGTTACGGCGAGCGCTTCAACCATAACGTACAGTCGCTGCGGCTGGTGGATAAACTGGAGCGCCACTACCCGCGCTTTCCGGGCCTCAATCTCACGTTCGAAGTGCGCGAAGGCATCGTCAAACACTCGCGCGATCTGACGCCTGGCGAATCGCCCGCGCTCGATCAGTATTTGCCGGAACTGCGGCCTCCCGTGGAAGCGCAGCTGATCGACCTTGCCGATGAGGTGGCCTACAACGCGGCCGATCTCGACGACGCCTATGAAGCGGGCCTGACGCGGCCGGATGAAATTGCCGCTGAAGTTCCCGCCTACGCGGCTATTCTCGATATGGTGGAAACCAGTTTTCCAGGCGCGGTGGAACGTGAACGTTTCCAGGAATCGGTTCGCCATTTGACGGACGGCCTGGTTTCCGGTCTGATCGAGGGGACCGTTGCCGCCGCACGGGACTCCGGCGCCGAGGATGTGGAGGAAGTGCGGCATCTACCGACCCGCATCGTTCGGTTTACCGAAGGCGCCGCGGCAACGAGCCGGGAAATCAAACAGTTCTTACATAATCACGTGTACTGTTCGGTGGAGCTGGCGGAAGATCGCCGACGATCGATGGCGCGGCTGGCCCGGCTCTTCGAATATCTGATGGCGCATCCGGATCTTTTGCCGGGCAGTGACGCCAATACGACGGAATCGAAGCCCCTCCACCGCGCTGTCTGCGACTACATCGCAGGCATGACCGATGGCTACTTCCTGCGCGTCTATACCGCGCTGCTGGGCTGAAGCGCTGGCTGGTCGCTCTCGACCGGCAGCACAAACCATCCCGCGAGCGCCGACGCCAGCAGCGCCACCGCGGCCATCACGAAAGTCGCGGAATAGCCGAATCTGGTTGCTATAGCGCCCGCGGCGAACGAGCCAGCCCCGACAAACAGATCGTAAAACGCACTGAGGGTGCCGACTGTGGAGCCGCGTTCATGGTTCGGCGAGCGCCGCATCACGGTGGAGGCAATCGAAGAGAACGGGAATGAGAATCCCAGGCCGAGCACGCCTGCGGCTGCAATCGCAATCAAAGGGCGCGGCCCCGAAGCGAGCACCAGCAAGCCCACTGCCATGCAGGTCAGCCCGAAAAAGAATGTCACACGCGGATGGACGCGATCCGGCAAGCCGCCCAGAAAGAAACGCGAACAGAGCATCGCTCCCGCGTACGCCGTAAAGGCCGCGCGGCCCGAGTTCCCGTATTGCGCCAGATGCAGGATGAGAAAGCCGGTGATGACGGGATAGTGCACGTTCACAAAGCCGATGGCGAGTCCGGGCATCAGCAGAGAACGCGAGGGCCATTTGAAGGCGCCGCCATCATGGTGCGGGACGAAGTGTTCGGGGACGCGCGTGAGCAGCAGGAATCCGACGCTGCCGGCCAGCATCTGAAACAAAGCTGCGTGCTGGAACGAGCCGAGCCAGTTTCCCACTACCGGGCCGGCGGACCAGCCGCCCCAGATGCCACTGCTGAGGTAGCCGAGAGCCTGCGCGCTGCGCTCGGTGCCCGCCAGTTCCACGGCCCACGCCGCCGCGCCGGTATAAAGGCAAGCCTCGCCCAGGCCCTGGAAGCAGCGCCCGATCCAGATGCCGGTCAGCCCGAATGGAAGCAGGTAGACGGCTCCGGCGAAGGTGCAGCTGGCGAGTCCGGCGAGAAAGGCGACTTTGCGGCCACGGCCATCGGCAATGGGTCCGGAAATCAAACGGCTGACCAGCGCGACTACGGAGAAGATGCCGATCACGAAGCCGACAGTGTGATCGGAACCGCCGAGGTCGCGGCGAACGTGCGGAGCCAGTGCGGGCAGCACCGTTCCCATGCCCACAAACCCCAGAAACGTTGCGCCTATCAGAGCCCAGAAACGCGGACTGAATTCCCTCGGTGAAGCCACTACTATTACTTTAGCGAGGGGGCATCTTTAGCGAAGGGGCATCGGCTCGCCGGGCGGTACAGATATAGCCTACGGTGAAATCCTTGTTTTCGTCGAGTCCGTCGAGCAAAGGGGCGATCGCCGCGGGCAGCCCCAGCAGCAGCGCGGCCAGCGGGAATAGCGCCCATCGCCACCCGCACATAAAGAACCGGAGCCCGTTGAATAAGTGCCGCGATAATAGCCGGAAATAGCCGCCCGCAGGACGAATTACGGGACTTTCGAACCCGGCGTTGCGAAGCAGATAGCCGATCCCGTAACGAGTGAAGCGGAAATAATCGTGAGGCTGCTGGTGCACCTCCCATTCGAACGGTACGACGAGCAGCAGCGGCGCGCCAGGCCGCAGCGTACGCGCAATTTCGCGAAGCGCGATGGCGGGCTCCTTCACATGTTCGAGAGTCACGATGTTGATGGCAGCGTCGAAGCAGCGTTCGGCGAACGGTAGAGCCGCGAGATCGCAGATCGCATCCAGACCGGAATAATTCCAGTCCGCATCGCCGGTTGCACTATCGACCGCTATGTAGCGCTGTCGCGAGAACCACCTGGCGTACTGGCTCTCCCCTGCGCCGGCATCGAGAACGCGCGCGCGGTCGTCAACCTGGCCCGCAAAGTCGCGCACTGCATCCTCAATCGCGCATTCAAAGTGAAGCACCTGACGCCGCAGGAGGGAAGGTATCTTCATGCGGCCACGGCCTCCACCATGACCGAAGCCCCGTGCCCGAAAAGCGCTTCCAACAGCGCGAACGGCAGCGCAGCTACGGTCAGCGCCAGATAAAGGGCGCTGCGCGAACCAACGCCGCGCACGGCGCGTGCGACAGGATCGAGGCCTGGAGCAATCGTAGTCGCCAGGCCAGGCGTATTATCGCGCCAGGAAAAGTGTTTCACGCGAACCAGTCGAAACCCCGTCATCCCGAGCAGCCGTCGCAGGTCTTCGAGCCGAAAATCGTAGAGGTGTCGCGGGATATCGAGCCCGCTCCAACGCGCGCCGAACACTTTATATTGCCAGCAATCGAGATTGGGAACCTGCACCACGAGTTTGCCGCCTGGCTTCAGCAAAGTGTGCGCGGCTTTGAGAAAGCAGATCGGATCCGGCAGATGTTCCAGAACATGAAACATCGTGATGAGGTCGAACGATGCCGCGGCAAACGGCGCCTGGTGCAGATCGGCAGCGATGGCGGCAACACCGTAGCGTCTTCGGGCGAGTGCCCCGGCGCGCGGCGAAACATCGAGGCTCACCACCTTCAGTGCGGGATTTGCCGCCGACATCGCGGCAGGGAAAAGGCCACCCCCGCCGCCCACATCGAGAACGCGGATGATTTCGCCGCGCGTTGGCACAGGGAGAGCACGCCGCGCGAAGCGAACATGATCGCCGATGACCAGCTTCCTGTATTTTTCTTCGAGGCGGCTCGGTTCGTGCCAGTAGCCGTTCGGGTAAAACTCTGCGGGGTCCGCGGGCGGGGGGTCCAGACGAACTAACCCGCAATGGACGCAGCGGGCGAGGGTGAATCTTTCATCGGTTGTTCCATAGAGGCGGTCGCTGCCCGTGTGGATGATCAGGCCGCGCCGCTCCCCGCACAGCAGGCACCGAGTCACGGGGTCGCGGCTTTCGTGGAAAGTTCGCGAAGCGAGATTCGGTTCCGCAGAATCAGGCTATGAATTTCCCGCGAAGTAAGTTTACGCAATCCCCGTGCCGCCGCTCGCTTTCGCAATGTGCGCGGCAACATCGTCAGGGCCCTGAAATCTCCGGCGATCAGGCCCCACAGGATGCGAAGCTTTCCGCCAATACCGGGGAACAGGCCAGTTTCGCCCGCGCCCCGCGAAGCCGCCCATATTCCGGACGCAATCCGCAGCGCGTAGTAGTATCCGTTCCGCCAAAGCAGGCCCGGCGGAAAATGCCGCACCGCGAGCAACACCCGGTTGCGTTCGATCAGCGCGATTCTTCGCCACGAAGCCCTGCCGGTCAGTTCCCGGTGATGACGCACCACGGCGCGCGGCGTATAGATACAGCGCCAGCCGGCAATGCGCGCGCGCAGACCCAGTTCCGCGTCGTCACCGTACGCGAACAGGATTTCGTCGAAGCCGCCAATTTCAGCCAGCATGGAACGCCGATACATCGCCGCACAGCCATCCGGCCAGAGCGTCTCTTCTTCGCGATCGAACTGCCCGCAATCGGTTTGGCCCGTGCCGCGCCCGCGATTCTGCCCATCCGGGTAAATCAAATGCCCGGTCTTATCGATGATTCGGTGGTCGGCGTACAGGGTAATCTTGGAGGCTGCCATGCCGACATCCTGCGCGCGAAAGCAGGAGTGTAACGCCTCCAGCCAGTGGGGATCGGCTTCGGCGTCGTTGTTCAGCAGGGCGATGAATTCTCCGCGAGCCACGGCAATCCCCTGATTATTCGCGCGGCAGAAGCCTTCGTTTCGTGGATTGAATATCCATCGGACATCGGGAAAAACCTCCGCCAGCGGGTGCGCGCGGCCGGACGATTCGTTAGACGATTCGTTATCCACAACGATAATCTCCGCGGGCATGGTCTGTTTCGTAAGCGATGCGAGCGCGTTCGCCAGAAGCGCGTCACGCTTCCAGTTGACGACGATCACGGATATTGCGGGTTTCATCAATTAATCGCACGCATCCGGCATGCACATTGTTAGAATACTTGTATTCGCCACGTGAACTCCATCCCGCTTACGTTGGTCGCAGCCATTTTGGCCTCTGCCGGTGCCGGCAGCCTGAGCGCCCAGACGGTTCCTTTGACGCAGGATTCTTTTGTCGTGAATGGCAGTGCGGCCAACTTCGGACTGCTTGGCACTGTAAGCGTCACGGGCAGCACGGGCGCGAATACCGCCGAAGCGCTCGTCCAGTTCGATCTGACCACTCTACCGGCCGGATTAACCTCAGCCAACATCGGGAAAGCGACGCTCACTTTATTCGTGAGTAAAGTTGCGACCGCCGGCACGGTCAACGTCTCAACGGCCGCCGGTTCGTGGACGGAAGCCGCGGTCAACGGAAATAATGTGCCTTCCACCGGTACCACTGTTGCGAGCGGACTCTCCGCGCCCGCCGCCGGAAGCTACCTGTATGTGGACGCGACAGCCGCGGTTCAGAGCTGGATCACCACTCCCTCCTCCAATCACGGGTTTATCGTCACGCCGGCTACTTCTACGGTGAATGTTGCGTTCGATAGTAAAGAGAACACGGCTACCAGCCATCCGGCAACGCTGACCATCGCGCTCAGTTCCTCCGGCCCGGCAGGTGCGACTGGCGCCACGGGAGCTACGGGCGCTACCGGAGCAAATGGGGCGACCGGCGCGACAGGTCCAAATGGCGCCACTGGCGTGGCAGGGGCAACAGGAGCGACCGGCGCGGCCGCCAGTTTCGCAATCAACCTGGTCTGCAGCAGCAGCTGTAATCAATACATGCTGGAAGTGCTGGTGCCGGTGGGCGGTTCGAATAGTCCGAATCAAGTGGCGAGGGTGAACGATGCGAGCATTACCAGCGTGGCCGGGGTGATCGGAATTGCCGGTCCGCCGGGAACTATCCCGCCTCCCTCCTTCGGCAATGGCGGAACCAGCTACAGCGCAGGGCAGACCGTTCCGGTTTATGTCCAGGGGCTCGTGAATTGCAGTTTCGATAACCAAACTACCGCCGGAGACTTCGTTCAGGCCAGTCAATTCAACAACGGGTTTTGCCACGATGTGGGCTCCGCCTTCCCGGGTTCCAATCAGGTCATTGGAATCGCCCTGACAGCGAATGGCCCGGAGAGTTTCGGTGCTCCCTTTGCACAGACGATCCTGCTCTTTGGCGGCGGCAGCGGCACGCAACCGCCGAACTGAACAGTCTCCGATGCGCTGCCGGATTACGGCTTGCCCGCCATCCGCCGAAGTCGTTCGAGTTCACTGGCCTCGTCGGGAAGCATGACGCACGTTGCCGGGATCTGTCCCGCCTGCCAGACGGCCTGTGGCTCATGAGCCTGAGAATGCAGCATCATCAGATTCCGCCTCACGTTGAAGCTGCAGGAGTCCAGCCGCAGCGCTTGTTCGAAGCTTTCGAGCGAGACCGCCAGGTTATTCATTTTGTAATACGCCCCGCCGATATTGTTCCAGCCGTCCGCGGTCGGTTCCGTCAGCGCCATGGCGCGCTGAAAGTGCGCGAGCGCTTCAGCCGATTGCCCGTCTCGCAGCAGCGCGATGCCATCGCTCGTGTGAAGCTCCGCATTATCGGGATCCACCGCGAGGCCACGGCGCAGGTATTCGCTCGCCTTGGCGGGATCAGAAGCATAAGCCTGCGCCAATCCGAGCCAGACCCTTCCCTTATTCGGGGATTTCGCAGCGGCATCTGTCCAGAAGGTCTTTTCGTCGGACCAGTCGGCGTTGCGCGAAATGGTTCCGAATAGCATCACGGGAACCAGCACAGCGAACGCGGCCATGAGTCCCGCGCGCGGAACACGCTCCAGCAGGAAACCCAGGGCAATCACCGCGCAAACCATCGCCAGATAGGTGCGGTGTTCATAAATCATATCGGCCTGCGCCACTATGCTCGAAGAGGGCGCGATCAGCACGAAGAAGCCAAGCGCCCAGAGCGCCGCGGGCTGCCGCTTCTGCCAGGCGAGCCAGATGAGGCCCGCCAGCAGGATCGCCAGCGACGCTGCGCCCGCCAGCGTCGTCCACGGAACCAGCAGGCTTTTTGAAACCGCCGCATCGCGATCCAGGTTCAGGCCGATAGGGACGATCATGAGCCGCAGGTAGATCCAAATCATGCGACACTGCGTCATCAGATACCCCAGGGTCGAGACCCCGCGAACCCTGCCGACGCCGGGGACCGTCGGCGCGGTGGCAATCAAATAAAATAACCGGCCCGCGGCCAGTGCGGCGAAGCCAGTCAGCAGCGCGAAATAGCCAGCTTTCGGACGCCGACGCCGGAACAATTCCAGCAGCAGCAGAAACGCCGGCAAAGCGATCGTCTCTTCCTTGGCCAGCAGCGACACACCGAACAGCAGCGCGCTTGCAAGATATTTCTCGCGCAGGTAAAGCCATATCGCCCACAACGCCAGGTGCGTGCTCAGCAGCGTGGAACGAGCGTAAACGTAGGTGACCGATTCGGTCTGCAAAGGATGCAGCGCAAACACCACTGCCACGCAACCGGCCGCAAGAGGCGAAACATACTTTCGCGCGATCGCCAGCACAAGGATTGAGTTCGCGGCGTGTAACGGAATATTGATCAGGTGGTACAGCGTCGGATTTTGCCCGTCGAGCAGATAGTTCCAGTGAAACGTGAGATAAGTCAGCGGACGCGTCTGCTCCAGCCGGAAAACACCCCATCCAAACCCGGGACTAACAATCGCGGGAACCTTGAAAATCGCATAATCGTCGAAATGAAAGCTCGATCCGAGCGAATTCGCATATGCGATCACTACCAGAATCGCGAGGGCAGCGCACTGCCACTCGAAGCGTTCGACGAGTGGAACTGAAGCCGGTACAGCGGCGGATTTCGCGGTTGAAATAGCGGATTTCGGCATCCTAATTCACGCTGGCCGTACGCGGCTCGCGGATGCGGCGCGCCACCGCCCTCGCCATTTTGCGAACGTTGCGCGCATTCGTCATCCGCGCGCCCAGACTGACGAGCGAGCGCGGCCGCGTATAGAAGCGCCAATACGCGCGTCTCTGCATGCGCAGCAGTACTTCCCTCGGCAGCGCGGCATTGTGCACCACGGGAAAAAGCTGGTTGAGCGCCTGCAACCCCTCGCCACTCATCTCGCCGAACGCTCCCGCCACCATATCCGTTCGCAGTTTCGTGCCCTTAAACGGCGCCACAATCGAGATAAACACGGAATCGAGCGGAGCCTCCACCGCAAAATCGAGCGTCGCACGAACTTCCTCCACCGTTTCGCCGGGGAATCCGATCATAAAGAAGCCGCTGACCTCAATGCCATATTTTCTCGCCCAATCGATGGTTTGCCGCGCCTGGCCGAGCTTCAGGTTCTTCCGTACCAGCTTTTGGAATTTCTCCGACACCGTTTCGATCGCCACAGCCATGTAGTGGGTACCCGCGCTTTTCATCAGCGCCACCAGTTCTTCATCGAAACGGTCGCCGCGCACTCCGTTGGGAAACTGGAGATGCACCTTCAGGCCTCTCCGCACAACGCCGCGGCAGATTTCTTTCGCGCGCTCAAGATCGAAGTTGAAAATGTCGTCGACGATCATCAGCTCGCCCACGCCATGTTCTTTGACCAGCCATTCCATCTGATCGAGCACAGTTTCAGCCGCCATGCCGCGGAATTTCTTGGTGTGGATTTCATGGCAGTAGGAGCACTGATAGGGACAACCGCGCTCGGTGATGAACTGCACGGCGCGCGGCGATTTCGGAAAATGCCAGGGTGAATCCAGACGGTAATAGCGTTCCAGATTCAGCATGTCGTAGGCGGGGCGGGGAAGCTCGTCGATTGGCGGCGGCTCCGCTGCGCCGCCGCCAGTCACCACGCCATCTCCGATTTTCCAGACGCCTGGAATTCCGCACGGTTCGCGCCCGTCTCTCAGTGCGTCAAGCAATTTTACAAGCGGAATTTCGCCTTCGCCCACGACGACGTAATCCACCGCGCCGGTCTGCAGGCACTCCGCGGGGTCGCCGGACGGATGCGCTCCGCCGAATATAATCCTCACCCGAGGATGCGCTTGCTTCAGCCGCCGCGCCTCGGCGATGGCCTGTGGGAACTCGCAGGTCATGCATCCGATGCCGACCACGGAGATGCCCCTCTCCACGATCGTGCGATCGATATGCCGCGGCGTGATTTCATCGAAGATGCCGTCCAGAATGATGGATTCATGCCCGCGTTCACGGAGCCACGCCGCCAGATGAATGTAGTTCAGCGGCACATTCTGGATGTACCGGTTCAACGGCGCCGCAGGTCTGACGAAGGCGATCGTCGATGTAGCGATCATCCGCATCCCTCATAATAGAACCCTGAACTGGCGAAATAACAGGGCGGTACTTCGCTGGCGCGTGGCGCAGCGTCTCGAACTCGACTTTTGGAGCCGCTGGACGACATTAGAGCCCTATCGCAATCTGAATATCCCCGAATACTGGCGCGGAGAACTTCAGCGTTTCGGCGAAACCTGGGAGTGCTTCCGCGATGCGCGCGTTCTGGACATCGGCTGCGGCCCGTTCGGCCTGATCCACTATGCCGATTACGCCGCCGAACGAATTCGCGTCGACCCGCTCCTGCTTCAGTATTGGAAGGCGTTCCTGTCGAGCCGCTTAAGCGGGCTGCAGCTATCGATCTGCGCGCTCGGCGAGTCGCTCCCGCTTGCAGACCGCTCGGTGGACATTGTTATTTGTCACAATGCGCTCGACCACATGCTCGATCCGGACGCCGCACTCGATGAAATCGCCCGTGTGCTGCGCCGCGATGGAACCGCCCTGCTGATGATCCACACCTTCCCTGCGTGGTCGCGGCCTCTCTTCCCGCTCGACCGCATGCATCCGCATCACTTTACCGCCGAGTCGTTTGCCGCCATGGTGGGGACACGTTTTCGCATCGAACGCTGCGAGACTGAGCGGAGGAAATTTGAAACGTCCACGGGAAAATGGTGGCTTCCGTCATTCTGGAAATATGCGGCCGGAAATCTCGTTGTTTCCGGCACCTGGATACGGGCCGTTTTGCCTGAGTGATTCCTACCCGGCCGCTTTATCCCCGCGCTTTTTCACGTCGATATTCAGCCGCTTGATCTTTTGATTGAGGGTTGAAAGCGGTACCCGCAGCGCTTCCGCCGCCTCCGTCTGGCTGCCGCTAAACCGGTCCAGATATTCCATGATGGTGCGTCGCTCGAATTCCGCCACAATCTCGAACAGCGACGCATCCGCCGGCAACGCTCCGTTCTCGCTTGGCCGCGTGCGAATGCCCGCCGCCTGCACCAGATAATCGGGCAGCACGTCCACGGAAATCACCGGCACGGACGCCAGCACGACCGCTCGCTCCACCACATTCTCCAGCTCGCGCACATTGCCGGGCCAGCTGTGATCGAGCAGCAGCTGCATCGCCTCCGGCTCCAGCCGCAGCAGCGTGCGACCCTGCTCGTCCAGATACTTTTCATTCTCGCGGCAGAACCGTTCGAGGAAGTGGTTGATCAGCGATGGAATATCCTCGCGCCGGTCGCGCAGCGGCGGAAGGTTGATGTTGATGACGTTCAGCCGGTAGTAAAGATCCTCGCGGAATTTCTTCTCTTCCACCATCTTCCGCAGGTCCGCGTTGGTGGCCGCCAGAATCCGCACGTCCACTTTGACCACTTCGTTCGAGCCCAGCGGCGTGAACTCTTTTTCCTGAATCACGCGCAGTAATTTAGCCTGCGTTTCGGGCCCAATGGTTCCGACTTCGTCGAAGAAAATCGTGCCCTTGTTGGCCACTTCAAACGCGCCCTTCTTGTTCTGGATCGCGCTCGTAAACGCGCCTTTCACGTGGCCGAATAACGTGGATTCCAGCAGATCGGTGGGCAGCGAACCGCTGTTCACCGCGACAAACGCAAAATCCACGCGCGGCGAATTCGAATGAATGGCCTTGGCGATCAGCTCTTTGCCAGTCCCCGTGTCTCCTGTGATCAGAATCGTCGAGCGGCTGGAGGCCACCTGCGATACCAGATCGAGAACCTTGAGCATGCGGTCGCTCTTCCCCACAATGTTGGGGAAGCTGTAACGCTGTTTCAGCGTGCGTTTGAGCTGCGTATTTTCATCGAGCAGGCGCTGGCCGGAAATGGCGCGCTCGATTTCAATAATCAGTTTGTCGTTGTCCCAGGGCTTGGAAACGTAATCGTTGGCGCCCAGCTTAACCGCCTGCACCGCCGCTTCCACGCCGCCCCACGCCGTAATCATAAAGATCGGCGTGTGCCGGTCGCGCTCGCGAACGTCGCGCAGCACTTCCATGCCGGATTTGTCCGGCATCATCAGGTCCAGCAGCACCAGGTCCCATGCGCGTGATTCCAGCTTTCGCTCGCCCTCGGTGGCATTCGGCGCCAACTCCACGTCGTAGCCTTCGGATGTGAGCAGCGCCTCTAAGCTCTCGCGGATTTCAATCTCATCGTCGATGATCAGAATGCGCGCCCTGGGCGCAGTGACCAGTCTTGCCGTCGAATTAACCGTGCCGCTACCCCCCGCCGAATTGCCGGCGCCGTTTTCATCCATCTTCGTTTCCGGCATGTCCCGCCCAGGCGCCATTACGCACTCACCGCTTTCCGCACCACCGGAAACTCCAGATGGAAGCAGGTTCCTTCACCCGGCCGCGAAATCGCCTCGATCGCGCCGCCATGTTCCTGAATGATGCCGTAGGTTACCGACAGCCCCAGTCCGGTCCCCTTCTTGACGCCCTTAGTCGTGAAGAAAGGATCGTAGATACGTCCCATGTGCTCCGGCGCGATACCGTGTCCCGTATCGATCACGTCCACTTCGATGCCCTTGTCGCTCTGCCGCGTGACCACCTGCAGCACTCCGGAAGGCTCCATGGCATCGCGTGCGTTGAGGAACAAATTCAGAAATACCTGCTGCAGCTTGCCCTGGTTGCCGCGAATCGTATCCAGCCGGGGATCCAGATCCGCCAGCACCTTCACGCCTGCCTTGCGCAGCTGATGCTCCAGCAGCGCGAGCGTTTCCTGGATCACCGCATTGACGTTCACATCGGCCAGATCCGACGTCCAGGTGCGCGAAAAATTGAGCAGCGAGTTCACGATCTCACTGGCGCGAAACGTCTGGCCGGAAATCTTTTCGAGCATCCGCGATTTCTGTTCGTCGCCGGTCACCTGTTTGGCCAGCATCTGCGCATAGTTGGAAATCACCGCCAGCGGCGTATTTACCTCATGCGCCACACCGGCCGCCAGCAGCCCGATGCTCGAAAGTTTATCGGCCTGCACCAGTCGCCGCTCCAGTTCGGCGCGCGCCGTAATATCGTCGAAGATGACCAGGCGTCCGATCTGTTCCAGTTCGCGCGATACCAGCGGCGCGATCGCGATATTCACTGTAATCTCGCCGTGCGCGGAATCGAGAATGAATTTATCCAGATGCTGTATCCGTATCTCGCCGCGCGTGCGGTCCAGCTGTTCCGTCAGACTGGCCGGGAAAAGCTCCGCCATCCGGCGTCCCAGCGCATCCGCGCGCCCGATGCCGCTCAACCGTTCCATCTGCGTATTCCAGCTCTCCACACGGTCGTCCAGATCCGCCGCCAGCACTCCCACGTTGATGGATTCGACGATGTTTTCGCTGAATTCCTTCAGCCGCTCATACTCGTTGGCCTTCTCTTTGAGCGAGCGGTAAAGGTTGGTGTTCTCGATGGCGATCCCGACGTAATTCGCCAGCGTCAGCAGCAGTTCCACGTCGTCGCTCGACAAAAACTCGCCCGTCTCCGTGCGGCTGACCCCCAGGTACGCGATGGTTCTGCCGCGTACCGAGCAAGGCAGATAGTAGTTCAGGTCCAGGTCCGCAATGGTCTTTCGCACGGAAACCGGCCAGCCGCTGGCAATGACGTCCAGATGGTATCGGGTTCTCTCGAAGAACAGATACGGCCCTTTTTGCGGCCATCCCAGAAAGCTCAGATCGAGCGACTCGCCGGACTGCAGCGCGCGGGCGCCAGATCCCATCGCGAGGCGCAGATTCCATTTCGTCGGCTCCTGCGGTACAGCGCCCGGCGCCACGCTGGCGGAGTCCGCTTCGCCGCCGTCGCGTTCGTCCCACGACGCCAGAAAAAACGCCACATGCCGTATCGAAAGCGTCTGCATCAGCCGGTCGGCCACCGATTGCAGCGTGGGATCCAGATCCGAATCGGAATTCAGTTCACGCGCAAATTCAACCAGCGTTTGCCGGTAATTGTAACGGTCGCGGTAGAAATAACGATCCAGACGCTCCTGTATCCAGTTCCGGATCGGCTGAAACAGAAATGTCGCAATCAGCATCACGATCAGCAGACTCGTGTTGCTCATGTCTTTGAAACTGATCTGCACCCACCGGCCCACGGCCAGCACGATTGCGTAAAACGCGGCCAGGACGCACAGCGTTGCGAGCGTATATGCGTAGCCGCGGCGGAAGATGAGATCCACGTCCATCAGCCGGTAGCGGACGATGGCGTACGCGATGGTGAGCGGAATCAAAGGCAGCGTCAGCACCGCGTAATTCAGGTACGGACTGAAAGGCATGCCCAGGATATAGGGCACGGCATACAAAACGACGAAGGGCAGGAATCCAAACAGCACTCCGTTGCGAAGCCACTTGAGTTGCTGGCGGATCACGGTATCGTCCGCCTTCATATAGCCGGCCTGCAGCACGATTCCGCTTGAGATGTAGGAGGCGGTCAGCAGCGCCATCCACCACCGGTCCAGCACGTAGCGGACTTCGATCTTTGAAAAGTCCGGAGCCGTCAGCACGCCTGCGGCAAAGCCGGCCGCAACCAGGGTCAGCACCACTCCCGGAACGTAAATCGCCGCAATCATCCAGCGGCGCTGCCACGGACGCGGTTCGGGAAAGCCCATGCAGAAATGCAGGAAGACGGCTGGCGCCAGCCAGCCTGCCACCAGATTCCCCCAATACATCACCTGATCGAACGAGTTCAGCTTGCCCGTGTAGTGGAAGCACGAAAAAACGAATGAGGCCAGGCAAAAAACATAAAAATGGCGGGCCTTCGGGGCGCTGCCTCGCCGGAAGTAAATAAACAGGCCAATAGCCAGATATGCCGCGCCCACCAGGTACTGATACGAAAGCGGAACCCCGCGCGCCACTTCCCCGATATAAACCGTGGCCGTGATGTCGTACACCACGGATTTGCCGTCTACGGCTTTTCTCCCCAGGTCGTAAACCGCCTTACCCCAGGCTCCGATTGCGCCCAGTGTGCGGGGCACATCGTCGGCGTGCGCAATCGTCACACTCTGGATGGACCGCAGGCTGTCGCCTTCGTGGATGCCAGCCCGGTCCGCCGGACCGTCGGGTGTCACTCGCGCGGCTACTACGCCGCTGGCACCGTCGGCCCACAGCACCCCGTCGTCCGGCAGGCGAAACTTATGATTCTGCTCATAGTTCACCCCCGCTGCAATCGCGGCAGCGATGGTGAGGACCGTCAACAGCGCGGTCGAGAGCTGAAATCTCAGTTCCTGAAGCATGAAGATGACATTGAGTCGGTATCCGAAGACACGGCGAAATTATTATTCTACGTGCAGTTCTGGTGCCACCGCGGCTTTGCCTGGCGAAATCCGAAACACTGGAAATAAAGTACTTAGTTTCGTCGTTATTTTTAAATATTCCAAATTTGGAATAAGTACTGGCACAGAGTACACCGGAATACCTGGTTTAGAACTCCGTTCCTGGTCGCTTCCGGCGCATCCATTCGACAAACTTCTCCGGAGCCGCCATCGTCGAAAGGCGGCTTTGCCGAACCAGCGCCCAATCGGCGAACTCGCCCGATTCCTTAATCTCCCGCAGCGTCACCGGCGGTTCGATCATGCGCAGAAATCGAAAATCGGCCACCGCCAGCTTCGGATTTTGGGGATCGGGCCGCCCATCCCCCACCACTTCCGCGAGGCCTACCACCGCCGCGGTGCCCATACTATGGTAGATAAAGACGTGATCCCCTTTTTTCATCGTGAGGATGTTTCGAACGGCCTGAGCATTGCGAACGCCATCCCAAACTGTGCGCCCTTCTTGCTTTAAATGTGTTATCGAGTACGTTTCTGGGTCGGTTTTCGCCAGAAACCACGCTCGTTGGCATAAAGTACTGTGTCTCATTTACCGAAGTATATTCTCTAAGCTCTCGTAGTCTTGCTACGATTTATAAAGTGGGTATGAACCTGAAGTCAAAACTCGCCTCCCTGTTCGTGGTGGTTACCTGTCTCGGTCTCGGGCAGACTGCGCCGGTCGCCGTTCCCAACAGCGCACCGGCATCGGCGAATCCGGCAGCGGCGCCTGCGCTGCCCGCTTCATCTCAGGCGCCCGACCTGACGTTTAAACCCAATCCGCTGGACGAGCCCGCGCCTGCTCCTCCACCAGTCGTTGTTCCGCAGGCGACGCCGGATTCTCCGGTGGCCAAACCTAAACGAGCGGCATCGGGCGGCGGAGCCACTCAGGCGGCGGGAAATAAATCGGCAGCCGGTATGCCAGGAAAGCCCGCATCGGCCGATATGCCTTTATATGTGCTGGGGGCGAACGACGTGATCGGCGTGACCGTTTTTGGCGAGGGAAACGTTTCGGGCACTTACAGTATCGGGCCGGATGGCAGGGTCTCGATGCCTTTGATCCACGAGTTCAGCGCCATCGGGCTTACCCTTCCCCAGACTCAGGCAGTGATCACGGAAAAGCTTGGCGAATTTGTCATCGATCCCGTGGTCAACGTGCAGCTGCTTCGTAATAACAGTAAGAAATACACGATCATCGGCGGCGTAGGGAAACCCGGACCTTATCCGCTCCTCCAGGAAACCACCATCCTCGACGCTCTGGCCGCCGCCGGCGGTTTTCACGAGTTTGCCAACCAGAAAGACATCGTCATTCGGCGCGGCACAAAGGATTTCCATTTCAATTACAAGGAAGCGCTTAAGGGTAAGCATTTGGATCAGAACATAACTTTACAGGACGGCGATATCGTCGTCGTTAAAGAGTAGCGGAGCAAATCAGATGGTAGCCACTCAATCTTTTAGTATTTCCCGCCGTACGCTCGATGTCGAGGATTACATCGACATCCTCAGGCGGCACATTGGCTGGATCGTCGGTCCGGCGTTCTTTGGACTGGTCGTGTCGGTTTGCGTGGCCTTCATGTTGCCGAACGAGTACACATCCAAGGCGACCATGTCCATCACGCCCGCTGAGGTGGGCAACGGTATCGTTCAGAACAACATGGGCAGTTCGCTGAATGAGCGCATTCAGCAGATGCAAACCCAGATCATGAGCCATACCGGGCTCTCCACGATCATTAACGACCCTCGTCTCGATCTTTACAAGGAAGAACGCAAGACGAAGCCTCTCGAAGACGTGATCGAAGATATGAAGAGCGCCATTCATTACAATTTCGTGGCGTTGCCCGGAGGCAGAGGAGCGGCGGCTTTCGATATTGTCTTCAGCTATAGCGACAAATACAAGGCGCAGCAAACGGTCAACGCCCTGATGAACAAGTTCGTGGAAGAGAATCAGAACACGCAAAAAACGAACCAGGACGCGGTGACCGGCCTGGTCGGCGACCTGCTGAATAATGCGAAAGCCGCTCTCACCGACGCCGACGACAAACTGACGGCCTTCAAGCAGGCCAACCCCGGCAAACTTCCGGAGAACGAGCAGCTGAATATCGCCCGCGAAAACGGGTTTGCGGAAAAAATCAAGAGCGCGTCCGACCAGATTTATCGCGATAACCAGCAACTGGCCAACCTCGAAACGGAAAGAAGCGCGCAACAGGGCCGGATCGACTTTTTCGACGAGCAACAGGCCCAGATGGAAAGTCTGGCAATTGCATCCGGAGGCGGCCCTGGCAGCCAGCAGAATCAGGAACTGGCTAAGATCGACCAGAATATCGATGCTCTGGAGTTCAATATTCAGCAGTTGCGCCAGCAATTTAAAGATACGCATCCCTCTCTGGTCGCCGCACAGCGTCAACTGAGCGTTTTTAAGTCGAAGCGCGACGAAATTCAGAAGAAGGCCACCGCGGCAGCCGCCGCCGCTGTTGCGGCGGCGGAAAATGCGCCCAAACAGCCGGATCTGGCCAAAGGCGTCGCGGCCATTAAAGAACAGCAGGTGCGCCACGATGTCAACGATGCGCTGAACAGGATCGACGCTCAGGAAAAGCTGATTAAAGTCGATATCAAGAAGGCCGAAGCGGAGTCGGATAACTGGAAAAAAGAGAGCGATGCCACCGAGCAGATGCTCAAAGACAGTACAGGTCTCGAAGCGCAGTACGAGGAATTGAAACAGGCCAAACTGATGGCGGACCAGACCTATCTGGATCTGCAGAAAAAGCAGCAGAACGCGGAAGACAACAGCCAGTTGATTCAGCGTAAAGCCGGCGAAGTGCTGGACACGCTGGATCCCGCGTCGCTCCCCGTGCAGCCCACCAGGCCCAATCGCCTCCAGTACATCGCCACCGGGTTTGCCGTGTCGCTGATTCTGGGTCTGGCGCTGGCTGGTGTGCAGGAGGCGAAGGATACGTCGCTCAAGAATCTGAAGGATGTTCGGGCTTATACCAATCTGCCGGTGCTCTGCAGCATTCCGTTGCTTGAAAATACGATGCTTGTGAAACGGAAGCGGCGCCTGACTTATCTTGCGTGGTCCGCGGCTGTCCTCGTGGGGGCCGCTGCGGTCACTGCGTCGGTTGTTTACTACTACACCAACACCATGCACACCTAGCCGGCCCGGCCGGTGAAACATGGCGGTAAAGCTTGCCACTGAATGTAAGGGCAAAGAACGAGACTAATACAATGAGCCGCGTACACGATGCGCTCCGCCGCGCGGAGCAATTGCTGGATGGAACCCTCGACCCCCCGTCGACGGAAAACGACGGTCGCTCGCTGATCGTCAAAGACGAATCCGGCGTCGTGGAATCCGACGCTCCCGTAGAAGTCCCGAATCCCGCCTCGTCGCCGAAAGGTCTGATGCGCCCCGAGACGGGCGGCATGCAGATCGATGCCCGCAGCTTTCTCGCACGCTGCAAGTCGATTCCTTTTCGTCCCGCCCCGGAAGCCCACCTGATCAATCCGGATGAGCCGCACGATGGCGCGTCGGAAGAATTCCGCAGCCTTCGCACGCGGCTCAATCACATGCAGGCCCAGCAGGATCTGCGCGTGATCGTCTGCACCAGCGCTTCTCCGGCGGAAGGAAAAACCTTCACCGCCTGTAATCTCGCGCTCGCCCAGGCCCAGCTCGAACTGCCCGTCCTGCTGGCCGATCTCGATCTTCGCCGCCCCGTCGTCCACCAGCAGTTTCAGTGTGAGCGGTCGCCGGGCTTCTCCGATTTTCTTCTGGGCGAGAAATCGCTCGAAGAATGTATCCGCCATGTGGAAGGCACCAACCTTTACATCCTGCCGGCCGGCTCCGCTGTTCGCAATCCTCTCGAACTGCTCAATATGCGCCCCGTGCGCTATACGCTCGATTCCTTCCGCAAGGTGTTCAACTGGGTCATCCTCGATACCCCGCCGCTGCTGTTTTCCGCCGACGCAAATCTCCTGGCCACCATCACGGACGGTATCATTCTGGTCGTCCGGATCGGTTCCACCACCTATGACAGCGTGGTGCGCGCCATTCAGACGCTTTGCGAAAACAATGTGCTCGGCATCGTTGCCAACGGAGCGCGCGCCGGAGAACTTTACAGCAAGTACACCTACTACTACACCAAGTCCGAAGGCTCTGGCCATGAGCGCGACGACGATGCGGATGAGGAAGAAGATATCAACCCTCTGGCCGGTGAGAAACTGGCTTCCGCACCGTTCGCAGAGCGCGATCCCGACTCCGTGGCGGGCGAAAATCGCTCGACCGACGCCTCGGGTTTCGCGCCCTCTTTCGGCGCCGACGCAGAGCCCAAAGGCGGCTTTTTCTCCCGTTTCCGGTCTCGTGGCGCGGGCAAGCCGAAAAAAGAAAAAGCCCCGGTCGAAGAGGATGAGGCGGATGATGACGATGAGTAGGCGAAAAAGAGTAGTCGAAAACGAATAGTCGCCTTCAGCTTTTCCCTGCGTCCACCACATTCCTGACATGCCCGATATGGTGGTCTCCGTGCCACGCATAGAGCGCCAGCACCTGATCAAGCCTCAGCAGTCCGATCTCCGGATGTCGCATCGTCCTCGCCCACTGTTGTTCTGTCAGCCCGCGCAGCAGCGTGACCCATCTCGCGTGCAGCGCTTCCAGCAGTACGAGTGACGTTTCCACCGGAGTCCCGGCCGTATCGTTCAGCAACGCCCACGCCGCTTCGTCATAAGGCTTGATCGTGGGTTCTTCTTCGGTCAGCGCCAGCTTGAACCGGACATAACTGTTCATATGGCTGTCCGGCAAATGATGCACCACCTGCCGGACCGTCCAGCCGCCTTCGCGGTAAGGAGTTTCCAGTTGCCGCTCCGTCAACCCTCTCACGAGCGCCCGCAAACGTCCCGGAGCCGCGGCCACGCGCTCCAGCAACGCTTCGCGCTCCGCCGCCGTCACACGAGTTGGCCACTCGAATCGCCCGACCGGAAAACGCTGCCGCTCGACAAGATCGCTCATACAGTTTCTCCTCTCATCAGATCCTCGCAGGTTTCACGCGACCGGATCACGCGCCACGTGCTGCCTTCCACAAGCACCTCAGCGCCGCGCGGACGCGAATTGTAATTCGATGCCTGCACGAACCCGTAAGCGCCCGCCGAATACACCGCCAGCCACGAACCCGGCTGCACATCGGCCATCTCGCGGTCGCGCGCCAGAAAGTCGCCGGTCTCGCATACCGGCCCCACAATATCCGCGATCACCTTGCCTTCCGTCTGCCGCAGCGGGCGGATATCGTGATGCGCCTGATAGAGCGCCGGACGGATCAGATCGTTCATCGCGGCATCCACGATGACAAACTCCTTCGCCGGGCTCTTCTTGCGATAGAGCACCCGCGTCAGCAGCACGCCCGCCTGCCCCACGATGGAACGGCCCGGCTCGATCATGATCGTCAGCCCCGCCTTGCCAATGCGGTCCCGCAGATCCGCAATGAAATCGCCGATCGCCGGCGCATCGTCCCCCGCCCGGTAAGCAATGCCCAGCCCGCCGCCCAAATCCACATGATCGATGGCGAATCCGTCCTGTTGCAGCGCATCGATCAGGTTCAGCACCTTGCCCGCGGCTTCGAGTATCGGCGAATAATCCAGAATCTGCGATCCGATGTGGCAACTCACCCCGGCGGCCCGGATATTTGGCAGCCTCCGGCTTCGCCCATAGACCGCGCGCGCCGCCGCAATATCGATGCCGAACTTGTGATCCCGCAGCCCCGTGCTGATATAAGGATGCGTCACCGCGTCCACATCGGGATTCACCCGCAACGAAAAATTCGCCGTGACCCCCAGCTGGCCGGCAATCGCATCGATCTCCGCCAGTTCGCCTTCCGACTCGCAGTTAAAACTCCGGATGCCCGACGCCAGCGCCAGTTCGATCTCCGCCGCACCCTTGCCCACGCCGGAAAATACAATACGGCCCGGATCGCCGCCCGCCTTCAGCACACGAACCAGTTCGCCGCCCGAAACGATGTCGAAGCCCGCCCCGGCGCGCGCCAGAATCGCCAGCACCGCCAGTGACGAATTCGCTTTCACCGCATAACAGACCAGATGCGGCAACTCACCGAATGCTTTGTCGTAAGCCCGATAGGACTCCAGTATGGATCGCGCGGAATAGACATAGCAGGGCGTTCCGACGCTCGCCGCAATCTCTTCCAGCGCCACTTCGTCGCAGAAAAGCCGTCCTTCTTTGTAGTGGAACGTCACGGCTTCCTCATTTCACCCGCATCACGATCAGCGTCTGGTCGTCGAACCGCACTGTGTTGAACCCATCCAGATCGTCGAAAATATTCTTCACCAGTTCGCGCGGCTCCAGGCTGCAGTTGCGCTGCAGAATCCTGCCCAGCCGCGCGGAGCCGTACTCCTCGCCATCCGCCGAAAGATGATCGGAAACGCCGTCCGAAAAAAGCACCACCAGATCGCCCGGCCGCGCGTCGAAACGCGTCTCTTCGTAATCGCGGTCCGGCAATAGACCCAGCGGCACTCCCTCCACGCGCAGGTTAATGATTTCGCCATCCCGGCATATCATCGGCGACGACCCTCCCGCATTCGCCATCGTGAACGAGTGGCTCGGCGGATCCCACAGCAGCATCAGCAGCGTGAGGTATCGGCCTTCCACCTTGCGATGCACCAGCGCGTCGTTCAGGGCTTTCATCAGTTCCGCCGGCTTGCGGCGTCGCGGCGCCAGCGTGCGCATCAGTCCGCTCACCATCGCGCCGAACAACGCCGCCGCCGCTCCCTTGCCGCTCGAATCGCCGAACGCGATCTGCATCTGCGTGTCGCCGTGCCCGAAGAAATCGTAGAGATCGCCGCTGATCTCACGCGCCGGCCGCAGCCCGATCGCGATCTCCAGACCCGCCACCTCGGGAGCTTCCTGCGGCAACAGCACCGTCTGCAGATCGAACGCCGCCCGCAGATCTTCCTGCATCAGTCGTTCCCGCTCGCCAATTTCCTGATAAAGCCGCGCATTCTCGATCGCAATCGCCACCGATGGAGCCAGCAGACTCATCGTCCGCGCATGATCTTCCGTGAAGAAGCCAATCCGCTCGCTTTCCAGATTCATCACGCCAATCACCACATCGTGCACCATCAGCGGCACCGCCAGCTCGCTCCTGATGCCGGAATCGGTTGCGATGTACCGCGGGTCGACCGCCGTATCGTGTACCCGCACAATCTCGCGCCCCGTCGCCGCCGCTCCCGTAATCCCTTTTCCCATCGGAATGTTGTCGATGCTGACGCGCTCGTCGTAGCGCAGACTGAAGCGGTGCCGCAGCGATCGCCGCTCCGCATCCACCAGCAGAATGCTGAACGCGTTGTAGTCGATCAGATTCCGCACGCTCGAAGCGATCTTCCCCAGCAGTTCATCCAGATCCAGAATGGACGAAAACTCGTGCGATATCCGCGATAGCGCCCGTATCGTCCGGTACTGCCGCTCGGCGCGCCGATAGATCTGCGCGTTGTCGATCGCCGCGCCCACTCGTCCGCCGATCAGGCGCAGCAGCGCGCGATCGTAGTCCGAATAAGCGCCCACGCGCGCCGACTGCACGTCGATCACTCCCACCAGCCGCTTGCGTGCAATCATCGGCACGCTGAGTTCGCATCGCACCGCGTCGGATGTGGGCAGATAACGCGCGTCGTTTCTCGTATCGGTCACCAGAATCGGTTCGCGCGTCTGCGCCGCCGCTCCCACAATCCCTTCGCCCGGCCGGATGACCAGGTTCCGCACCACGTCTTCACGGTGACCCACCGCGTGACGGATGCGCAGTTCCTGCTTCTTCTCGTTGAACAGCAGAATGGCAAAAAGATCGTAGGGAATCACGCGCTGGACAATGCTGGCCACGCTGGCGAGCAGCTCGTCCAGGTCGAGCGTCTCGGCCATCACGGTCGAAACTTCCAGTAGAAAATCGAGCAGATCCGTGCGTTCGCGGAACTGCACGGAAATCTTTGTGCGCGGCGCTCGCATGGCTAAGCGGCCGTGGCCCCGATAATCCGCACACTCGCGCTGGCGCCAATTCGCGTGGCCCCGGCCGCCACCATCGCCCGCAGATCGTCGAGAGTCCGGATCCCGCCCGACGCCTTCACTCCCATCGTGGGTCCCACCGTGCGGCGCATCAGTGCGATGTCCTCTGCCGTTGCGCCCGACTTGCTGAAACCGGTGGAAGTCTTCACGAAATCCGCTCCCGCCGCCTGCGCCAGCTGGCACGCCAACACCTTCTGCGCATCCGTGAGCAAAGCGGTTTCGATGATCGCTTTCACAATTGCGCCGCCGGCGTGACTCGCTTCGGTGACTGCGCGAATATCCTGTTCCACAACGTTGGGCTCATCGCCCACCAGAGCGCCCACGTTGATTACCATGTCGATCTCCGTCGCGCCATCGGCCAGCGCGATCCGCGTCTCGGCAACTTTCGCGGCCGTACTGGTGGCGCCCAGCGGAAATCCCGCCACGGTGCAAACCTCCACCCGCGAACCCTTCAGTTCCGACGCCACCAGCAGGGTCCGGAACGCGTTGACACAAACGCTCGCGAACTCGTATTGCAGAGCTTCGGCACAAACTATTCTCACCTCTTCGCGTGTAGCTTCGGGTTTGAGAATAGTATGGTCGATCAGGCGCGCGATGGTGCGATCAAAATTCATACGAGGGGGTGGAAACCACTACCCTAACACATGCCTGAAGGCCCGTTCTTTGCGTGCCCGGAAACCGCTCCGGCGTCGTCGGCGCCCGATTCATCGCCTCGCGGATGGAGGCGGAGAATGCCTTGCGTTCCCCGCCTCCGGATGTCGTCAGGCAACCTGTGATGTGCAGAACGCGCATCGCTTCGCGCCCAGCGGAATCTCGCTGAGGCACTCGGAACACTTCTTCGTCGTCGGATCGGCCGGTGGCGGTTCCTTTTTCGCGCGTGCCATGAGCGCATTCACCGGCACCACCACGAAATAATAAACGGCTGTCGCCACCAGCACGAACGCAATAATGACGTTGAGAAAGTTTCCGATCAGGAACTTGCTGCCGTTCACTTCAAACTGAATCGCGGAAAAATCGGGCTTCCCCACCAGCGCCGCAATCAGAGGAGTGAGCAGATCCTTCGTAAACTCAGTCACCACGGCTCCGAATGCGGCGCCCACAACCACGCCCACTGCAAGATCGACCACGTTACCCCGCAAAACAAACTCTTTGAAGCCACCGGCCATATAATTCCTCCTCGGACTACTATAACGGAGGTCGCCAACCCGGCCCCAGCAACGCTATTTCGATTCCGCTGCCGCCGGTTCCTTCTGGTTTTTCCTGAAAGTAACGGAGACCAGAAGACTGTCCGCGAGATACTCGCCCGATGCGCTCTCTATCCGCACATCCGCGCCCTTGCGGATGAAATCGTCTAACTGATAAAGCGTTCTGGAGTCGATGTACACGAGGAAGGTATCGTGAGCCGCCAGAAAATCCGACATGCTCTGGGCGCGGCCCGGCGCCGGACAGATCCGCAGCATATTCACGTAGCCCTGAAAAAGCGACTGCGTACCCGGCGCAACGTAGATCAACCGCGACGCCAACTCGGCGGGCGCATAGTGAATGATCGGCATAGCTTCAAAAATGTTCAGAAGTACGATGGGCAAATCCCTGTTCGGTAAGGCCTCCATCTCCCGATACTTTTGCGAAAATTCGTCCAGCCGGGTGCTGAGCGTCGCGAGTGAATTGGCGGGCTCGGTGACGGTGTCGGTGATCGCGTACTTGACCAGATTCTCCCCGATTTGCAGGACAAGAAAGAGCAGCACGCACAGACCAGCCGTCTTTCTCCTCGCCGCCGCTATGCCAAACACGCATCCGAAACCGATTACGGCGGAAATGCTGTACCTCTGGAAAAGTGGCGCATGCGTCAGTTTCGCCAGCAAGTACGCAAAGAACGGGATCGCCAGAAATGCAATGAGAGCCACCACCTCGGGCGATTCCAGCCGTTGTTCTCCATTTCCCGCGGCCTGCCGATCCGGCCATGCATAGATAACCACGAAATAAAGGATCGCTCCCACGGCAAGTACAGCCGCCGCGGGTCCGAAAAGGTATTCGTACGAATTCGCCGGGATTGTCAGGGTTGGCTGAGAGATCGACGGCAGGCCGCCCCTGGCGCCACGCCAAAGAATGAGGATCGGAAGTACTCCCGAAAAGGAAGCCGCCATCGCCACCCACACAGGCCAGTCGATACGCCTGTTCAGCAGCGAGCGAACCAACTCGGCCAGCGCCAAAGGAACAATCAGCAGAATCCCGTATGCGTGGTTCAGTATGGCGCAAGTGAGCGCCGCAAAAAGGCCACCCAGCCACCAGGCCCTTCGTTCCGAACCAATGGCCGCCTGCCAGCACACCAGCGCAATGCCGCCCAGGCCCAGCACGATTCCGTGGGGCCGCGCTTCATACCCGTAGTAATAAGCCGTAGTAACAAGCGGGAACAACATACTGATCGTGCCCGCCAAAGCCGATGTCCGGATCGAGACGAATCGGTAGAGGCAAAGGCAGAGGATCCAGAAGCCAACGATCTCCGGCAGCCTGGCGGCAACATGCCCTTCGCCGAAAAGAGATTCGGACAATCGCGTGAGCGCGTAAAACAACGGTGGGTTTAGATCCGCGCCTTGCTTCAGTGCGCCCCAGACCGATGCCATGTCCGGCAGCCGCGAGACATAGACGGTGGTCAGTTCGTCGAACCAGAAAAGTTTCCGCGAGGCGCGAAAACAGGTAGCGAGAAAATAGCATACCGAAAACAGAAACAGTACAATGTACTGCCTGCGCAGTAAACCATCCGCCAGACGATCCGACACTGCCGGGATGCGCCGTTTCCACCGGGCCATCCAATCTGAAAGGTTCAGCATGTTGACCCATTTACCCCGTCGGGCCCGGCGTCCACCCGTCGAGGCCAATGGGTAGTATATCAACGCGGTGAAATCTCTCTCCGCAGTCTTCATAGCGAACCAGTTGTGGCAGTTCCTCGTTCAGTGCATCGCTCGCCGCGTCGAAACGGCTAACCAACCACGACCGCGGGGAGTGGCACTCCGGCATGTGTTCCGCTGCCAAAGTTACACGTATAAACCGCGCTCGTGAATGTATCGCAGCACCGCGCGCGGCACCGGCACATCCGCCTCGCCGCGCGCGATCCGCTCCCGCACTTCCGACGACGAAACCGGCAGCTCCAGTCCCCCCAGTTCATGCACCGCCGCGCCGTCCGGAGCGTCGTAATCGAAGCCCGGCCGCGTCACCACAATGAATTCCACCAGTCGGACCACATCCTGCCACCGGTGCCATGTGCGGATCTCCGCGAACGCGTCGGCCCCGATCAGAAACGCCAGCGGCCCTTCTCCGGCCGCCAGCAGCCGTTCAATCGTGAGAATCGAATAGCTCGGATTCGCGTCTTTCTCAATCCGCGAAACTTCGAAATCCGGCTGGCCCGCGCACGCCAGTTCCACCATGCGGACACGATCCTCCCACGCAGCCATCGACGTGCCGCTCTTGTGCGGCGGATTCGCCGCCGGAACGAAAAGGATTCGCCCCGGAGCGTCCCCGGACTCCTCCAGCGCGGCGCGCGCCATCGCCAGATGTGCGTTGTGGATCGGGTCGAACGTGCCGCCGAACACCGCCGTGCGCGCCCTCAACGCTGAAGCAGCGCGAATCAAACCCGTTCGATGGTCACGGTGTTGACCCGGACTTCCTTCTTCGGCCGGTCGGAGGAATCCTTCGGCACTTTGGAAATCTTCTCCGCCACATCGTAGCCTTCCACCACTTCGCCGAAGATCGTGTGCTTGTTATCGAGCCAGGGCGTCGCCGCCACGGTGATAAAAAACTGGCTGCCGTTGGTGCCCGGCCCCGCGTTCGCCATCGACAGCAGACCCGGTTTCGAATGTTTCAGCGAAGGGTGAAACTCGTCGGCGAATTTGTAGCCTGCGTCGCCGCGTCCCGTTCCCTGCGGGCAGCCGCCCTGAATCATGAAGTCCGGAATCACACGATGGAAGATCAGCCCGTCGTAAAAGGGCTTGCCCGTTTTCTTGCCTTCGGCGAGATCGGTAAAATTCTTCACGGTGTTCGGCGCTTTATCTTCGAACAGTTTTATTTTGAAGCGGCCTTCAGTTGTATCGAACACCGCGTACGTTTCAGTAGCCATAGGCTGATTTTAGCGTGACGTGTGAATCAGTCGCCCACCTACTCCGACGAACGCTGCTGCTTCGCTGCTAACGACGCCAGTTCGTCCGCCCGATTGTTATCCCCATGCGACGCATGTCCCTTCGTCCAGCTCCACTGCATCGTGTGCCGCGTGGTCTGCTCGTCCAGCTCTTCCCAAAGATCGCGATTCACCACAGGCTTCTTCTGTGCCGTCACCCATCCGCGCTTCTTCCAGCTGGTGATCCACTGCGTGATGCCGTTCTTCACGTATTCGGAATCCGTCACCACTTCCACTTCGCAGCGTTCGCGCAGCGCCCGCAGGCCTTCAATCGCCGCCGTCAGCTCCATACGATTGTTCGTCGTGTGCTTCTCGCAACCGTAAAGTTCCTTGCGATTCCCGCCATGCAGAAGAATCGCAGCCCATCCTCCTGGCCCTGGGTTTCCGAGGCACGCACCATCCGTAATCACCTGAACTTTTTTCATCTGAGACTCTTTGTACCACCCTTCCATCCGGTCCGCCCCGGACCGTACTAAAACATTTTTGCATTTTTATGTTTTACTTTTTGTCAAGTTGTTACATAATAGAGATCGGGAGAATCAACAACATGGCAACAAAGAAAGCTGTTAAGAAGGCCGCCCCTAAGAAGGCTGCGAAGAAGGCTGCAAAGAAAAAGTAGTCTTACAAGGGGCGATCTTCGGATCGCCCCTTTCTTCATCCAGAGAAGTCGTTTTTCCCTTCCCGCACCAAACCCCTCTTACAATCTGGCCCAGTGCAGAAAACCGATCATGGTCTTCGCATCCGTGATTTTATTGGTCCGAATCAACTCTCGCAGCTCTTTCTTGGTGAACCATTTTGTCTCGATGCGCTCGTCTTCCATCGGTTCCGCTGCGCCCTGCGTCAGCCCGGTCGCCAGATAAATTGTCATCGTCTCGCCCACATATCCGGGGCTCGGATAAAAAAACGCCAGCTTCTTCCACTTCATCGCGCGCAGTCCGGTCTCCTCCACCAGTTCCCGTTTGGCCGCCTGCAACGCGTTCTCGCCTTCGTCGATCTTGCCCGCCGGCAGTTCCCAGAGGTATTGATCGGCCGGCAACCGGTATTGCTTCACCAGCAGAACGCGATTCTTTTCATCCACCGGCATCATCACCGCCGATCCCGCATGCCGCACCACACTTCGTTTAATTCGCCAGCCAGTCTTTTTATCCACCGCCTCTTCTTCCGTAATACGGAAAAGGCCGCAGGCGTAAACTTCTTTGGTCGATACGATCTTCATGCTTTGAATAGTCCCCTTTTAATGGCGCAGCGACTTCACGAACTGCTCTTTCGACTGTGTGTTGAGAATATCCGCGGCACCAAGCCCGCCCCGCCGCGCCGTCAGAATCCCATAGCGCATGTTGTTCAGATGTTTCGGATGATGCGCGTCCGTCGACACGATGAACTTCGCGCCCTTCGCCTTCGCCGCGCGAATATGCGTGGCGCTCAGATCCAGCCGCTCCGGACTGCTGTTCACTTCGAGCGCGATACCGCGTCTCACGGCCTCATCGGCCACCTTGTCGAAGTCGAAAGGAAACGGATCCCTGTGTAACAGCAATCGTCCGGTCGGATGCCCCAGCGCCGTCACGTGCGGACACTCCAGCGTTCGCAGCAGCCGGTCCGTCATGGCATCCGATTCCAGATTCATGTGGCTGTGTACGCTCGCAATCACCAGATCCAGCTCCGCCAGCGCGTCCCATTCGATGTCCAGCGTGCCGTCCTTCAGAATGTCGCATTCGAGGCCGGAGAACACGTGAATCCCCAGTTCGCCGCGCGCGTTAATCGTTCGCACCGTCTCCGCGAACTCCACCACGCGCTTCTCGTCCAGCCCGAAGTTCATCGCCTGCGCCTTCGAATGGTCCGTAATCGCGATATATTCGTAGCCCATCGCGCGCGCCGCTTCCGCCATCTCCTCAAGCGTCGCGCGCCCGTCGGTCGCCGTCGTATGCATGTGCAGATCGCCGCGGATATCGCGCTGCTCCACCAGATGCGGCAGCTGGTGCGTCGCCGCCAGTTCGATCTCGCCCTGATTCTCGCGCAGTTCCGGCGGAATCCAGTCGAGCCCCAGCGCCTGGTAAACGCCCTCTTCGGTCTCACCCGCCACACGCGTATTGTCATCCACGCGGAACAGCCCGTATTCGTTCAGCGTCAGCCCCATGCGCAGCGCGCGCTGCCGCAGCGCGACGTTGTGCTCCTTGCTGCCCGTGAAATACTGCATCGCCGCGCCGAAGCTCTCATGCTCCAGCGCGCGCACGTCGATCTGCAGCCCTTCGCGCCCCACTTTCACGCTGGTCTTGTTCACTCCGCGCCCCAGCACTTCATTGACCCGCGGATACGTCGCCACACGTTCCAGCACCGCCGCCGCATTTGCACCTGTGACCAGAAGATCCACATCGCCGATGGTTTCTTTCCCGCGCCGCAGGCTTCCCGCCGCCGCGATCTTCTCGATCCCCTCCACCGCGCGCAGGTACTCCACCATTTCGTTCGCGGCGTTATCGGCAAAGTTCAGCGGAAATCTGCCGCTGTGTTCCCGCAGTTGCGCAATCCCGCGCAAAACCTTCTCTTCGAGCTTCGCGCCCATGCGCGGCAGCGTGCGCAGCTTCTGGTCTTTGCAAAGCTGTTCCAGCTCGTCGATCGTCTTCACCTGAAAACGTTCGAACAGCAGCGCGATACTCTTCGGCCCCAGCCCCTGTATCTTCAGAAAATCGAGCGCGGCCGGAGGAAACTTCACCAGCAGTTCGTCGCGGCGCTCGCAGCTGCCGCGCTTGTCGATCTCGCCAAGCACAGCCGCCAGCCCCTTGCCAATCCCCGGCACATCGGTAATCTTCGCCTGCGGATTCGCCAGTATATCGGCAATACGCTCCGTATAGCCTTCAATCGTGGATGCGCCGTTGCGATAGCTTCGAATCCGAAAGCCGTCGTCGCCGGCGATCTCCATCAGATCGGCGGTTTCATAAAGGATGCGTGCGTAATCACGATTTTCCAGACTTTTTCAGTTTAGCCCGAGCTGCGGGATTTGCGAAACTATGGCCGAATTGCTTCAGGTCAATCTTGTCCCCCGCAATCGCCACGCCCTCCGACCGCAATCGCAATCGTTGCTCGAACCCGCTCTCGCCCGTCAGCCGAATCTTTCCGCCCGCACCCACCACGCGATGCCACGGCACGCCTCCGCCCGCCCGCAATGCCCAAACCACTTGCCGGGCCGCCCCCGGATATCCGCTCGCCGCCGCCACCTCACCATACGTGGCAACACGCCCCTTCGGAATCCGGCGTACCTGATCCAGCACCTTCGGGAACATCTTCAGTTCTCCGCCGGAACCTTTTCCGCCTGATCCACCACCACAACATCCAGCGGCCCTTTACGCGCTTCCAGACGCAGGCCAAGCTGCTCCTGCACGGCCGCGAAGATCGACGGAGCGGCGGAATCCTGAGGCGGCGTCACATCCGCGCCCGCGCTCCCCGGCGCCCAAAGTAGTTTAATTTGGTATTCGCCGCTCAGGCCGGTCCGGTCGACCACAATCTGACGTTCCATGCGTGAAACCAGCATCGCCAGCACGCCCACGGAGGCGCGATTGCAGCTAACGCGTCCGCCGCCCGCGCTGTTGTTGCGCTCCTGCGACGCGTCCGCGAGCGGCATCTTCGCTCCGGCTTTGCCCGAAACCAGAGCGAGATACTTCATATCCCGCTGTTCCCGATGGACAACAAGCTTCAGCCGGTCCGCCAGCAGACCCTGTGTCATCTGCGTCACCTGCTCATGCGACGTATTTGGCGGCACCACCGCGACGATGTCGTAAAGCAGCGCTTTCGAACGAATCCAGTCCGGCCCTGAAATCTGGTCGTCCGAAACCAGATCGTACGCGAACTTCACGCAATCGTTCAGCGTGACGTTCGTCAGGTAGAGCCGTCCGTTTTTGATTGCGCCGAGAGTGATGTTATACGAATCGCCCTGTATCGGCGGCGATTGTTTCAGCGTCGCCACTTCGAATCGCGGCAGGTCGCCTCCGAACAACCCGGCCGCGCACGCGAGAACGTTCGCGATCGCACGCGCCTTCATGAAGTGCGAAACCTCTCGTCGATCTCCACCTGATATCCGCTCGCCAGCCGATTTGTCTCGTTCGCCATCCCGGTCACCGCCATCAGCTCCGCGAACATCGCATCCGTCATCCCCGCCTTCCGCGCCCCCGCCGTGTGCGACGCAATGCAATACCCGCACTGGTTCGTCGCGCTCACCGCCACATAAATCAGCTCCTTCGTCAGCGGATCCAGCGCCCCTGGCTTCATGATTTCTTTGATGCTCTCCCACGTTCGCCGCAGCGTCACCGGATCGTGCGCCAGCGCTTTCCAGAAATTATTGATCCAGTCCACCTGTCGCGTAGCCATGATGTCGTCATAAACCGCGCGCACTTCCGCGCTCGCATCTGCATATTCCACCAGCCCCAGCGTCGCCATATCAGATCTGTCCCCATTCCGCCTGCTGCTCCAGATCCAGCAAATAGCCCTTCTTGCCCACATTCATCGCCGACGTTTCGCCCAGCTTGTCCTGCGCCCCCGCCGCCTCATGAATATGTCCGCAAAAGAAATATCGCGGCTGTTCCCGCCGCAGAAAATCGCGCACCGCGCTGCTGCCCGCATGTTTCAGGTTCGTAATCCGGTCGAGCGATGTGCTGAACGGCGGCGCGTGGCAGATCGCAATCATCGGCTTTAATCCGTCGAAGGCATGCAGATGCGTTTCCAGTTCCTCTTCGGATACTTCGCCCGGCGTACCGAACGGCGTCGGATTCGAATACCCCAGTCCCACCACTTCGAACCCGCCAATCTGCACCCGCCCGCCATGAAAATCGTGGAACCCGTACTTTGCGCAAAAATCCGCAATCTGATTCGCCGATTCGTGGTTCCCCGGAATCACATACATGCGATCGCCATGCTGCTTCATTAGTTCGCCCATGGCATCCAGCCCGCGAGACCAGTTCACCAGGTCTCCCGCGCAAAAATAATAATCGGCCTCAATAGACATCAGACGCCGCAACGCACCGGCGTCGCCGTGGACGTCGGAAAAAATCAGCAGTTTCACAGTCCCCATAATAGTTCTTCCTGCCTTGTGGGTCCCGCAATCCCGCCTGGCAATGCTGCCTGCAAGCCGCCTTTCAGCGGCTCTGAGTAGCCCGAAGCCAGTTGTCTTCGCCGCACGAAGGTGACTTTGGATGGCCGAAATCCGCGTCGAAGTTCAGCGAACTTAGTCTCGCTTCTGAATCGCTTTTCGAAGCCTCGTCTCGAAGCGGCCCGTGATCCCTGGCTGCTTCCATCACCGTATGCCCCGATTCTCACGGTCAGAAACGTCGACCGCCTTCAACAGAGTGACGAGGCGTAGGACGCGGTTTGGCCAATCTCCTCGACGTGAATGTGCTGGTCGCGTTATTCGTACCTGAGCATCAGCATCATTTCCTGGCCTTAGATTGGTTTTCCAGGAATGCAGCAATCGAAGGCCGTCTGAAATAGGTGGTAACTTGCCCACCTCGATGTTCGCCCTACTGACCGAAGGCAGAACGATGCGAGTGACGACATGAAATGGCGACTCATCTTTGCGGGATTCCTGCTTGCCACTGGGAGCCTATGCCAATTTTCCATCGACGTCAACACCGATCTGGTTACCGTCACCGTCACGGCCTCAGACATGAATGGACAGCCTGCCGAAGACCTGAAGGCGAACGATTTCAGGGTGACGGAAGACGGTAAACCGCAGCAAGTCGCGATTTTTCTCTACCGAAAGCTGGATATCGATGAACCTCTCGCGGAGATTCCCGCAGCCCGGCCAACATCCCCCGAAGGAGTCAGGACGCAGACAGTTTCCGCACGGTGGACGCAACCAGATAATTTAGTGCACCGAAGACTGCTGGCAATGGTTTTCGACTTCAGCACCATGGCTATTCCGGCCCAGGCCCACGCGCGGCAAAGCGCGATCGATTTCATCCGCAAAGACCTTAAACCGGCCGATCTGGCGACTGTAATGGCAACAACCGGGGGAAAGCTGGAAATTTTGCAGAATTTTACCGACGACCGAGCCGCCCTTGCAGCGGCGGTATCGAAGGTCCGCGGGGGTGATCAGCCGGACTCCGATATTCTCAGTGCGCACGGGAAACTGATCGCCATAGAAGACGCATGTCGGCAGCTTTCCGCGCCGCGTCTTGTGGGAAACAAGGCACTGCTTTATTTCTCGGACAGGTTCCCCCTGCCGGGATTGTACATTCAAACCGCGTGGACAAATACCGCAAACAGATGCATAAGAGCGAACACGGCGATCTATCCGATCACCGAGGCGAACGATTCTCTGTCGAAACTCGCGGCCATCACGGGCGGGAGCGTTTTACGGCCTCGCAGCGACATGACAGCTTCGATGGAATCGGCGCGGGACAAGATCGGCAATCATTATGTTGTTGGTTATTACTCCACAAATTTGAGGCCAGATGGCGCGTACCGGAAGGTGAATGTCGAAACGATCCACGGCGGTACGCTATTGCACTACCGACACGGCTATTTCGCAGATACATATCTCTGGTTTTTCCGGCGCTGATCGCGCAATCTTACGCGAGAATATCCCGCACAACCTCCCCATAAACATCCGTCAAACGAAAATCCCGACCCGCATACCGATACGTCAGCTTCGTATGATCCACGCCCATCTGATTCAGCATCGTCGCATGCAAATCATGAATCGAAACCGCCTTATCCGCAGCCTTAAACCCAAACTCATCCGTCTCGCCATACGACATCCCGCCCTTCACCCCACCGCCCGCCATCCACATCGTATAGCCATACGGATTATGGTCCCGCCCGTCGCCGCTTTCCGACACCGGCGTGCGCCCAAACTCGCCGCCCCACACCACCAGCGTCTCGTCCAGCAACCCGCGCTGCTTCAAATCCTTCACCAGCGCCGCCGATGCCTTATCCATATCCGGACACCGCTCGCTCAGATTCTTATTGATCTTCGAATGGTCATCCCAAGGCTGCCCGGGACCATAATAAACATGCACCGTGCGAACCCCGCGCTCCACCAGCCGCCGCGCCAGCAAACACCCGTGCGCAAACGGCGTATCCCCATACTCACTGCGCACCGCCTCGGATTCCTTATGAATATCGAACACATCCGTCGCCTCAAACTGCATCGTAAAAGCAGTCTCCATCGACTGAATCCGGCCTTCGAGAAATTCATCCTGCCCGAACTGCTCCTCATGTCCGCGATTCATCTGCTGCATCAAATCCAGCTGCCGCCGCTGCGTGTCCTTATCCAGCTCTTTATTCTGCAGATAGCGAATCATCTTGTCCGGCGTCGTCGCCGAATCGTCGAAGTTCGTCCCCTGATGCTGCGAAGGCAGAAAGCCCGCGCGCGCAAATCCGCCTGCGGTGTTCTGCCCCGGCCCCAGCACCACGAACCCCGGCAGATTCTTGTTCTCGCTGCCCAGCCCGTATGAAATCCACGCGCCCATCGAAGGCCGCGTCGCCGCGATATTGCCCGTATGAAACAGGCTGCGCGCAGGCGTATGCGTCGGGTTGAAAGTATACATCGACTTGATCACACAAATATCGTCAATCGTCGACGCCAGGTTCGGCAACAGGCTGCTCACATGCACTCCGCCCCGCCCATACTGTTTGAACTCAAATGGCGATGGCAGCAATCCGCCCGTCGTGCGCTCCGTTCGCAACTCCACCGAAGACGGCCGCTGTCCCTGATACTTCAGCAGCGACGGCTTGTAATCGAACATGTCCAGCTGCGAAGGCCCGCCCACCATAAACAGCACGATATTGTGCTTCGCCTTCGCGGGAAAGTTCGGGAACGTCGTCGTCGCTCCCGGATTCGCCGAGGCCGCGCGCAGGTCCTGCTCCGAAAGCATCCCCGCCAAACCCAGCGCGCCCAGCCCGCCCGTCAGCGACCCGATCCACTCCCGTCGCGAAACTCTGTTCGATAAACGTTCGTTGAAATTCATGGCCAGAAAATCTCCTCGTTCGATGCCAGCAGCGCCTGCGCGAACTGCGTCAGCGTTCCTTTTTCCAGATACGATAACGCCGTGTCCATTTCCTTCGGCGTCGGATTGCGATTCATCGCGTCACGATACATCCCCCGGATCTTAGCCGCGTTGTCGGCCTCGGCATCCACGCGCTTCACCAGATCCGCCGCACGTTCCGCCATGAACGGACTGTTCATGACAAACAACTGCTGCAGCGGAGAAATCGTCAGTTCGCGCTGCGCGGCCGTCATGATCGGATCGGGAAAATCGTACAGCGCCAGAATGGAATTCAGCCGGCCCCGGCTCACCTTGCCATACACGGTCCGCAGATGATTCGTAGCTGCGTCCAGATCGTATGAGAGCGTAGCCGCCTTCTCATCCAGATCGCCCGACGCCTCCAGCAGATTATCGCGATAGGCCTCCACATCCAGACGCCTCGGATTCATGCGCCAAATCAGCGTATTCGTCGCATCCGCCGCCAGGCCATCCGCGCGCGGATGGCTCGATTGCCGGTACGCAGCCGATAACATAATCTCGCGATTCAGCCACTTCAGCGACCAGCCATGCTCGATAAAACGCGCCGCCAGATCGTCCAGCAATTCCGGATGAGTCGGCTTCTCCCCCTGCACTCCGAAATCGCTCTCAGTAGCCACCAGCGGCTTGCCGAAATGCCAGCCCCATACGCGATTCACAATCACCCGCGCCGCCAGAGCACCGCCCTGATTGAAAATATCGTCAGCCAGTTCCAGCCGCCCCGATCCTTGTTTAAAAGTCGTATCGCCGTTCGAGAGCACAGTCAGAAACTGACGCGGCGCCAGCGCACCAGGCGCGGCAACGTTCGCATGCGGCAGGATATGCATATCATGCGCTTCGCCCGGCTTGATGTCGATCGTCGTCAGATCCGGGTCGCTGCCGTTAACAAAAACTCCCGCATCGAACACAGACTGCATGAACGGCAGAGCCGAAGCGCCACGCGTCACCGCACCAGGCTGCGCCGCGGGTGCAGGCCTTGGAACTGGCGGAGCAACCGCAACAGCCGGAGCCGCCGGATCCACAGCAGCGGCAGCCCGAACCCCAGCCGGAACCTTCGGCTTCGGGGCCTTCGCAAGACCATCCAGATAAGTCCACATCTCCGGATGCGAGTCCTTCAAAAATGCCATCGAATCGCGAACCGCAATCATCTCTTCGGTAAAGGCCGCCGACTTCTTCGCCGCCTCTTCCGGCTTGCTGCCCGGTTCGCCGTTCATCAAATTCGCCAGATAGCTTAGATAAAATATCCGCTGCGACGCGAACATGAACTTCTGCTCCGTGTCCTTATCCACATCCGCGATAGGACGCGGTGCCGCTGCGGTCGACGCAAAAACTCCCGCCAGCGCATAGTAATCCTTCGTCAGAATCGGATCGAACTTATGATCGTGGCAGCGCGCGCATCCCACCGTCAGCCCCAGCAGTCCGCGCGAAACCGCGTCGATGCGCTCATCCCACGCGTCGGTAAAAATCGTCTCCGTCACGTCTTTCGAAAGCCGCAGATCGGTATGATAAACCGGCGCAGCCCCCAGGTATCCCAGCGCCCGCAAATCGTCGTGCGCCACATCGGGCATCAGATCCGCCGCCAGTTGCAGCTTCACAAACCGCGTGTATGGAACATCCTTATTAACGGCATCGATCACCCAATCGCGATATCGCCACGCAAACGGATAAGGCGGATTCGTGGCCTCCGACGTCGGATTATCCTCCGCATACCGCGCCACATCCAGCCAGTACCGGCCCCATCGTTCGCCGTAATGCGGTGACGCCAGCAGACGATCAATCAGCTTTTCGTACGCCGCCGGATCCTTATCGGCACCGAACGCCTGAACCTCTTCATAGCTCGGCCGCAGTCCCGTCAAATCGAGCGACGCGCGTTCAATCAGCGTAGCGCGATCCGCCTCGGGCGAAGGCTTCAGCTTGTTGCGCTCCAACATTTCGAGCACGAACCAGTCGAGCTTGCCCTTCGTCCACTGCTTCGCGTAAGCCGCGTCTTTAACCTTCGGTTGCGGCGTCACGGCCACCGGCTGAAAAGCCCACCACTTGCGACCCGTCTCGATATCCATGCCGCGCTTCACGGCAGGAGCCGCACTCACGCTCGCCGGATCGTCTTCACGCGGGTCGGGAGCCCCCGCCGCAATCCACTTCTCAAACGCCGCCAGCGTCGCATCCGGCAATTTGCCGGTTGGCGGCATCTGAAGCGCATTATCGGTGTAACTCAGCGCCTTCACAATCAGGCTGGACGCCGGATTGCCCGGCACAATCACCGGGCCGTCTGCGCCGCCATTCCGTATGCCCGCCTTCGTATCGAGCACCAGCCCGCCCATCGGCGAATCGAGCTTCGACGAATGACACCCATAACATTTCTCCGCCAGCACCGGCCGAATTTCTTTCTCGAAGAATTCAGCGCCAGCCGGCGTCTGGGCCAGGAGCGGCGCGGCCGCGAAAAGCAGCCCCATACCAAGAGAGATACGCACCTCCACAGTTTATCTCTAAATGCGAAGGTGCTCCAAATCTTCCCGACTACTTGATATCGATCTTAAGCAGCGCGTCGGAATGCTGGTGACGCCAGTTCCAGTAATTCTGCTGATCGCTCTCTTTCAGCTTGCCGAATTCGACGTCCTTCTTGTGATTATCCTTTTGGTAGATGCCATAGGCCTTATCTTCCTGACCGTTCCACTGGTGATCGTCGTTACCCTTCTTGTCGTGGTAAGTCACGGCGGGGGCATCTTTACGATCCTGAGCCTGCGCAAAATGAGGAGCGAGCGCAAGTCCCGCGACAAGTGCCGTCCCAGCCAGAGCAATATTGAAATACCGTTTCATGTTGTATGTCTCCTGAGTCCTCCTTTACAAGCAGTTAGGTGGCCAATGGCGCAATCGCGCGTTCGTTGCCGGACGAAAAACTCACCCTCGATTCACTCGACTCGTCCCGGCACCAGGCATTCAAACCCCATAACCCGGAGCATCACCCCGCGGGACCGCGCACCGCCCTCTTTTCCCCGCTTCTGTGGCCCGCCGGCCGATGCAACCTTTGCCAGTATCGTCGATTTCCGAAAAATCGACCTTTTAAAAGCAATAACATACAGGGATTACCCTCCTGGCCCTGCCATGGCACCTGCTATACCGGCAGTAGGAGACGAAAAGACCGGTGCGCCTTCCACCTTCCAGCCACAGCGCCTCTGCCTGGCGCGGCCCTGCTACCCTGATCTCGTGCCCCGAACCTCCGGAATGCGCGATTTCGACTGGCCCATGGTCGCCGTCATGATCGCCATCTGCGCCCTCGGCGTCCTCCAGATCTTCAGCGCCACCCACGATACCGTCTGGCAGGGCTCCTGGTGGAAACAAATCCTTTACATCGCCTCCGGTTTCGCCCTCATGTGGGCCACCGCGCGCTTCGACTATCACTCCATGATCGCCCGCACCTACCCGGCCTATCTGGTTTCCGTGCTCCTCCTGCTCGCCGTCCTCCTCGTCGGCAAACGCGCCTTCGGTTCCACCCGCTGGATCGCCCTCCCCGCCGGCGTCCACCTCCAGGTCTCCGAATTCGCCAAATTCGTGATCGTCCTCCTCGTCGCCCGCTTTCTGATCGACCTCCACAGCGACGTCCTCGAAATGCGCGACTTCCTCAAACTCGCCGGCCTCATCGCCATCCCCATGGCCCTCATCGCCAAAGAGCCCGACCTCGGCACCGCCCTCACCTACGTTCCCATCCTGGCCGTCGGCGTCCTCCTCGCCGGCATGCGCTGGAAATACTGGGTGGCCGTCGCCCTCGTGGCGCTCGTCGTCCTGCCGTTCGCATATACAAGGTTGCAGCCTTACCAGCGCGCCCGCATCGCCAGCTTTCTCGATCCCGAGCGCGACCCCCAGGGCACCGGCTACCAGCTCATCCAGTCCCAGATCGCCGTCGGCTCCGGCGGAACCTGGGGCAAAGGAGTGACCAAGGGCAGTCAAACCCAGCTCCGTTTCCTGCCCGTGCCCCATACGGACTTCATTTTTTCCTCTTTTGCCGAGGAACACGGCTTCATCGGAGTCATGGCCGTTATGGCTCTTTACTTCATTTTGCTCATGCAAGTGGTCCAAAACGGACAGACTGCCCCGGACCGGGCGGGCATGTATATTTGCATGGGTGTTGCGGCGCTGCTTTTATTTCATATACTGGTAAATGTGGGGATGGTGATTGGGCGGATGCCGGTCACTGGTATCCCACTTCCGCTGATGAGTTATGGCGGGTCAAGTGTATGGTCGACATTTCTGATGCTCGGCCTCGTCAACAGTGTGCGCGTAAGAAGATTTGTGAATTAGTTCCGGCGCGTTGAGTGCAGCCGGGTAGTAACCAAAAATTTAAGACAGGGTAGTTGGGATCCGGTGCGAGGGAGACTTTCGGATCAGGTCTGAGTTGTTTCAGACCGTCCGCCGTCGCGAAGCAGCGACGGGTGCTCCGAAGAAAGATGGGTTCCCTGGGCCGACGTTGTGGGTGTTGAGCATTATTCTCCACCCTCCGGCCAACGTGAGTTTTAGATGTCCGGTCATCCGGCGCCGCTGTGTGCGCCGTTTGGGCGATCCTTACGCAGGGCGCGGCACGTCGAGAATCGGAGCCGGAATCTCCCGGCAGGGCAGGAGCCCGACGGGAGAAGAAGGCATGTCGAAAGAATTAATCGTCGCAACGGGACGCCACGAAACAAGAGTGGCGATTCTCGAAGACGACCAGCTCGTCGAAGTTTTCCACGAGCGCGAAAAAGAGTATTCCTTAGCCGGCAGCATCCATAAAGGACGTGTCACTCGGGTTCTTCCCGGCATGCAGTCCGCTTTCGTCGATATCGGACTGGAACGCGACGCGTTTCTCTACGTCTCCGATTTCTTCGAAGATAACGACGAATACGACGCCGTCGTCAGCACCGCCGAAGAAAAGGTGCATAAGTACGAAAAATCCGCCGAATCGCCGGTACCGGTCGTCGAAGCGTCAGCCGAAGCGCCCGCCATCGAGGCTCCGGCGGAACGCGCGCCCAGTCAGCAGCAGCAACAACCGCAGCGCGAAGCCCGGCCCGACCGTAACGGCGATCAGAATCGCGACCAGAACCGGGGTGGCCGCGGACGCCGTGGCCGTCGTCGTGGTGGTGGCCGCGCTCCAGGCGGAATCCCGGAGTCGAAGTACTTTACCCCCGGCAACGAGAGAAGTCCCGAACGTCACTCGGACCGTCAGGCCGCGCCGCTGGTGGAAACCCGCGCCGAGGAAACTCCCCAGGCCATCCCCGAAGTTTTTGAACGCTTCGTGCTGCCCGGCGAGTCGCTCGCCAAGTACACCGAACCCGAGCGCGGTATGGCCGCCGGCTCCGTAACAACGGAAGCCGCCATCCCGGTCGAAGAAGATCTGCCCGGTATGACTTGGTCGGCCCCCGTCGCGGCGGAAGTCGCGCCTGCGGCAGAAATTGAAGAGCCGCAATTGATCCCGACTCCCGAAGCGCCGGAAGAGACCCTGACCGAGGAAGACGAAGAGATCATCCTCGCGGCAGCCGAAGCCGTCGAAGCGATCCACGAAGAGACCCTCGACGAAATCGCCACCGGCGTCCCCGAATCCGAGGTGGAAGCCGAGGCCGAAGCCGAAGAAGCGGGCGATATGTTCGACGAGGCCCCCGAAGACGGCGACCCCGAAGCCGAAGAGCCCGGCATTGAAGCTGTGGCCGGTGAACCCGGTGAAGAAGGCCCCGAACCGGCCCGCATTCCGACCAGCCTGACCGCGCAATTGCGCGAACAGGGCCATCGCTACCCGCACCGCGTGTCGCGCCGCTCGCGCCGCCGTGGTGGCCGCAATCGCGGTGAAGACCGTGGCCCGAAACCCGAAGGAACCGAAGCGCCCGCAACCGAAGCGCTCGCCACTGTCCCCACTCCCGACGAACCGGCCATCGAAGAGATGACAGCCGCGCCGGTGGTCGAAGAGAAGACCCCCGCCGTGCGCGAAGAGCGCAGACCCGATCGCGGCGGACGTGACCGCGACCGTGGTGGCCGCGATCGTGGCGGGCGCGACCGCGACCGTGGAGCCCGCGATCAGGGCAAAGACGGTGGCAATAAGGAACGCGAAGCCGAACGCCCCGAACGCGAACGCCCCGTTCTGCCGTCGATTTCCGACCTCCTCAAAGAAGGCCAGGAAATCATCGTCCAGATATCGAAAGAACCACTGGGCCAGAAGGGCGCGCGCATCACTTCCCACATCGCGCTGCCGGGCCGGTTCGTTGTCTACATGCCGACCGTCGACCACGCCGGTGTTTCGCGCAAGATCCCGTCCGATGAAGAACGCCAGCGCCTGAAGCGCGTCCTCCAGACCCACCGCCAGGGCGTCCCCGGCGGCTACATCTGCCGCACCGCGGCCGAAGGCAAGAGCGAAGAAGAGTTGAAGAGCGACATGCACTTCCTCTATAACCTCTGGCTCGATATGCGCCAGAAGGCGGAGAAGAAGCCCGCTCCCGTGCTGCTCCACCACGATCTCGATCTGGTGCAGCGTATCCTTCGCGACCAGCTAACCACCTCTTTCAAGACCATCTGGGTGGATAACGAAGAGCACTACGAGAGCATTCTCCGCTTCGTACAGCGCTTCCAGCCGGCGTTAGTCGGCCGCGTGAAGCTGTATACCCGGACCAATCCGATCTTCGACGAATTCGGCATCACAGCCGAACTCGAAAAGGCTCTGCGGCCGAAAGTCTGGCTGAAATCCGGCGGCTACATCGTGATTAACCAGACCGAAGCGCTCGTCGCCATCGATATCAACACCGGCAAGTACGTCGGCAAATCGAATCGCCTCGAAGACACCATAGTCAAGATCAACACCGATGCCATCAAGGAAATCGTCCGGCAGATCCGGCTCCGCGATCTGGGCGGCATCATCGTTGTGGACTTCATCGACATGGACGAGCGCAAGAACCGCCAGAAAGTCATGATGGCGCTCGAAGATGCGATGCGTGTGGATCGCGCGCCCTACAAAATTCTCCAGTTCAACGACTTCGGCCTGGTGGCAATCACCCGCAAGCGCGTGAAACAGTCGCTTGAACGCACGCTCTGCGCGCCCTGCTCCTATTGCGAAGGCGCCGGTTACATCAAGAGCCCGCAGACGGTGATCACCGAGATCCTCTCGGAAGCCCAGCGCATGCACAAAGCCGTTGCCGACCAGCAGGGCAACCTGGTACTTCGTGTCAATCCCGAAGTCGCCAAAGTGCTCAAGAGCAACCAGAACTCCTTCCTGCAGGAAGTGGAGGAGATCCTCGGCAAGAGCGTCATGGTGAAGAGCGACCCGCTGCTTCACCAAACCAAGTTCGATCTGGCTTAAGCGAATACATCCCGCCAGGCCTGCCAAATCGCGCCGCCGGAGAGCGGCTCTCCGGCGGCGCGATTTGCTTTAAGCCAGTTGCTGCGCGATCGGCAGGCGGCGAATCCGCTTGCCGGTCGCTTTGAAGATGGCGTTGCAGACGGCGGGCGCGATGGACGGTACTCCGGCTTCGCCCATGCCGCCGGGTGCCTCGGTGCTGGGCACGATGTGGACTTCGACAACCGGGACTTCGTCCATGCGGGCGACGTCATATTGATGGAAGTTCGATTGTTGAATGCGGCCCGCGTCGATGGTGAGTTCGCCCTTGAGCGCGGCGCTGAGGCCGAAAACAATGGCGCTTCGGATCTGTTGTTCCACGATGGCGGGGTTGACCACCTGGCCGCAATCGGTGGCGCAGACGACGCGATGCACTTTGAGCTTGCCCGCGGCGACGGAAACTTCGGCCACCTGCGCGGTATAGCTGCCGATGTTATTGACGATGGCGACGCCGTGGTGATGCCCGGCGGGAAGCGGTTTGCCCCAGCCCGCTTTTTCGGCGGCCAGGTTGAGAACGCCGAGCAGGCGCGGTTGGTCGGTGAGCAGGCGGCGGCGCAATTCGACGGGGTCTTTGCCACCGGCCACGGCGAGTTCATCGAGGAACGATTCACCGAAAAACGTGTTCTGCGTGTAACCGACGGCGCGCCAGTAGGTAGTGGGGACGCCTCCGGTGACGCTGTGATAATCCACCTGAAAGTGCGGGATGGCGTAGTGGAGATCGGCGAGGCCTTCGACGCTGGTGGAATCGACGCTCGGCCCGCGTCCACCGCGGCCTCCGCCGAAAGTTCCGCCTCCGCCCATCGGCGGACAGGCGATGTTGGCGGTCATGACGACGGGCCAGCCATCGGCATCGAGACCTCCGGCGAAACGGGTGACGGAGGCGGGGCGGTAGTTGCCATTCTGCATATCGTTTTCGCGCGACCAGGTGACTTTCACCGGGACCTTGATGGCTTTGGCGAGTTCGATGGCTTCCTGCGCGTAATCGGTACCGGCGCGGCGTCCGAAACCGCCGCCGAGATACATAGTATGGATGTTGATCTGATCCTGGCGGAGGCCGGTGAGCGCGAGCGCGATCCCGTTGATGCCGGTCTCCATCTGGGTGGAGGCCCAGACGTCGCAGCCATCGGGGCGAACGTGCGCGACGCAGTTGAGAGGCTCCATGGGCGCGTGGGCGAGGAACGGCGCTTCGTAAACGGCGTCGAGTTTCTTCGCGGCGCTGTTGAGAGCGCCTGCGCCCTGGCCGGTCTTCTTTGCCGAGGCGCCGGGTTGCAGAGTCTGCTCGGTGAAGGCCTTGCGGATGCCGGCGGAGTTGTAAACGGCGTTGGGGCCTTCGTCCCATTTGATTTCGAGCGCTTTTGCGCCCTGCATGGCGGCCCAGGAGTTATCGGCGATGACGGCAACGCCGGTTGAAATCTGCACCGCGCTTTTCACGCCGGGGATGGCCTTGGCTTTCGCGGCGTCGAAGCTGACTACTTTGCCGCCGAACACCGGGCAGCGCGCGATGGAGGCGTACACCATGCCGGGCACGCGCACGTCGATGCCGAACTTCGTGCGGCCGGTGACTTTGTCGGGCGTATCGAGGCGCTTGATCGACTTGCCGATCAGCTTATACTGGCCTGGCGCTTTGAGGGTAACGCTGGCGGGCGGCGGAAGTTTGGCGGCGGCTTCGGCGACTTGCCCGAAGGTGAGTTTGTTCGCGTTCGCGGTGTTGGAGATGACGCCATCGGAGGCGCGGCAGAGGGATTTATCGATATTCCAGCGCAGCGCGGCGGCCTGGAGGAGCATTTCGCGCGCCTGTGCGCCGGCGTTGCGGAGCGGTCCCCAGCCGGTGCGAATGCTCATGCTGCCGAAGACGCCCTGCAGGCCGAAGGCGGGGTCGATGCCGGGGAATTCGGTGCGAACATTTTTCCAGTTGCATTCGAGCTCTTCGGCGAGGAGCTGCGAAAGCGAGGTGACGGTGCCCTGCCCCATTTCGGATTTGTGGATCATCAGGGTGACGGAATCGTCGGGGGCGATTCTGATCCAGGCGTTGATTTTCGCGGGAGTTGGCGCAGGCGTTTGCGCGGCCAGTTCGCTGCGTCCCGGGAGGTAGAAGCCGATTACGAGGCCGGTGGTGGCTTTGAGGAAACCGCGTCTGGATGCGTTCATGGAATTTGTATTCAACCCACACCTCCTTTGGTCTGGAGTTCGGCGGCGCGGTGAATGGCGGCGCGGATGTCCTGATAGGTGCCGCAGCGGCAGATGTAGAATTTCATGACCTCATCGATATCGGCGTCGGAGGGTTTGGCGTTTTTCGCGAGCAGCGCGGCGGCGCCCATGATCTGGCCGGACTGGCAGTAGCCGCACTGGGGGACATCCTTTTCGACCCAGGCCTGCTGGACGGGGTGCGAACCATCGGCGGAGAGGCCCTCGATGGTGGTGACTTTCCTGCCCGCGACCGCAGCGGCCTGCATGCCGCAGGAGCGCGTAGCGATGCCGTTGATGTGGACTGTGCATGCGCCGCAGATGGCCATGCCGCAGCCGAATTTGGTGCCGGTGAGGCCGAGAGTATCGCGAAGGACCCAGAGGAGGGGCGTCTCGGGGCTGACGTCGACGGTTTGCGGCTTGCCGTTGAGGGTGAAGCTGATGTTTGCCATGGATGAAACTCCGTTTCTCAGGGTATCAGGGTTTTCGTGCGAGCGCGGCTGTGGCGTTGAATCCTGCCGTGAGTGGGAATTCGAGGTGAAAAAAGC
>Ga0302140_10000334_pt1 | contig 58365 bp, 39 predicted proteins | sample I_Bog_E1_1_FD_202095 | JGI IMG/M metagenome (GOLD analysis project Ga0302140, IMG submission 202095) | Peat permafrost microbial communities from Stordalen Mire near Abisko, Sweden - I_Bog_E1_1 | ecosystem: Environmental > Terrestrial > Soil > Wetlands > Peat | place: Sweden: Abisko, Stordalen...
AAGCGCGAGCTGTCGAGCGAAGAGATGGTCCACTTCTATGACAACTGGGCCCGTCAATATCCGATCGTGTCGCTTGAAGATGGACTCGCCGAAGATGATTGGGAAGGTTGGAAGATTCTTACCGAACAGCTCGGCAGCAAGATTCAGTTGGTCGGAGACGATATCTTCGTAACCAACATCAAGCGGCTACAGCGCGGCATCGAAGAGGGCGTCGGTAACTCGATCCTCATCAAGCTCAACCAGATCGGCACCATCACGGAAACCCTCGAAGCCATCGAACTGGGTCGCCGCTATGGTTACACCTCGGTCATCTCCCATCGCTCCGGCGAAAGCGAAGACACCTTCATCGCCGACCTCGCCGTTGCTACAGGCGTAGGCCAGATCAAGACCGGTTCCGTCAGCCGCACCGACCGTATCGCCAAGTACAACCAGTTGCTTCGCATCGAAGAAGAGCTGGGAGCAGGCGCCACCTTCCTCGGCCTCGAAGCACTCAACTACAACGACGAATAAGCCCTTCAGGACCTGGCCGACAAGCCCTCGCCACGGCGGGGGCTTTGTCGTTTGAACCACAAAACATCTCTGAAGCTCATTGACTAAATAGAAGCCGTCATTCTTGCGAACGGGGCCCCGAACGCTTTTCAGGGGCCCCCAAAGAGCGATCTTTGCTCTTTGGGGTGGAGTTCGGGGGGTGAGCGAAGAATCTGCTGTTGTCCTTCGACAGAACACAGACCAACCAATCGCGCCTCCCCGCCGAATTGGAACAGCGATAAACCTGTCCTTATCTGTCGAGATTTCCAAATACGATTGCCCTGCACTCAAGCCTTCTCAGCCTCATGCTTCAAGACACGGGCACGGCCAGAATTGGAGCGTCCCGTCCATGTCTGCGACCGCTGGCGAGGAACCATCGCTCGACTCCGTACCAACTCAAAACGGCAGCGAGTAATGAAGCGGGCGTGGACATTAGAAACAACAAGTAGGGATTCAATCGCGATCCCATTGCTAGCGTAATCAATTGCTGAATCGGAAAAGCGTAAAGATAAATACCATAAGAAAAGTCGCCGTAAAGGGCCGCATGGTGCAGCGAGATCCGTGGATGAAAGGCAAACCAGAAGACCAGGTACGTCCCTGCGAAAGCAAACGCTAAGTACCACGCGTGCGGGACCTGGCTGGCAATCGCGAGCACTAAAACCGAAGCAACGGCAAGCGAATTCTTGTGCGGAATCTTGTCACGCAAAAGAAAGAACAACATGCCTGCCAGGAACATTGCGCACGACTGAAAATGAAACCATCGGTCCAGCGAAACGTTGGTTATCAGCTTCTGTGACCCAGCCATGAAGGAGACGACCTCGATGGAGACCAGCGAAGCGAAAAACATAATCTCAACGAAATACCGCTTTCGCAACACACCCACCAAGCCAATCACCGCCACCAGCAGGTAGCAATAAAACTCATCGGGAATCGACCAGACCGAATCGTTGATGGCCGAATTGGGACTGCCCGCAAACGCGATTGTATGTGTGAATCGATGCAGTGCAAGAGTACGACCGACGAAGCTAATCAGTCGGGGCGCCAAGCGGTCGGGCAGCAATCGCGCACCGGATAATGGAACAACAACCGATGCGCAGACCACCATGCAAACGATAAAGCCGGGATAGATGCGCGCTACCCTCTTTTTTAAATATGTCCAGAGCGAGCGTGATCTCAAAAAACTATTCGTAATGAGAAACCCGCTGATGATGAAGAACGCATGAACTGCGATGGTACCGAAGGTGGCTTGCCCATGAGACAGCCTCGTCATTGGTTCGAGCACGGAGTCGCCCGTTCCGATAGACCAGCTATGGGATAAGATCACAAGAATGGCAAGCACCAAGCGCACGAAGTCGAGGTTGTTCTCGCGGCTCTCAAATGCGCTCTCCACCATGCTTACCTCCGAGCAAGATTCGGGCGAACGCCCGAATTCCACACGCAGATTGACGCTGAAGCTTGAATCGCGAGGCTCATGCCGAGGATCCAGACCTTCAGCGCCGCAAGAGGGGGAAAGCAATTTGCTGTTTATGCCACGCGTTATTCATTGGCTTCCGGGCCGGCGGACTACAAGGTCAAAGACGTTAACCGAAACGGTGCGAAAAGCCTGCGCGCTATGCGTTTAATTTACCATGTATCCCTTTGTTCGATGCGCCGCGGACGGTCGCATGTGACCCCTGCCACACGGCGCCTACGCTGCCTGCGTTATCCTGAAATCGGAACTTTAAGGTGATTGCTTCGTGTCTACTAAGAAAAGTCCTCTCCTTCTGACCATCCTTGACGGATGGGGCTATCGCGCCGAAACTGCCAACAATGCCATCGCTCTCGCTCATAAGCCAACTTACGACAAGTTGCTGCGCGAGTTCCCCAACACCTTGATCCACGCGTCCGACCATTTCGTCGGCCTGCCCGACGGTCAAATGGGCAACAGCGAAGTCGGCCACTTGAACATCGGCGCCGGGCGCATCGTGCACATGGACATCACGCGTATCGACGAGCAAATTGCCTCCGGCGAGTTCCAGACAAACGCTGCCATTGCCCATGCCATGCAGCGCGCGCGCGAAGGCGGACGACAACTCCACCTGTTCGGATTGGTTTCCGACGGCGGCGTCCACTCCCAACTGAAACACTTGTATGCCTTACTGCGCACCGCGCGCGAGTACGGACTCACCCGCGTCTTCGTTCACGCTTTCATGGATGGCCGCGACACGGGACCAACCTCCGGCGCAGAATACATCGCCCAGCTCGAACAGAAGATGCGCGAATATGGCGTCGGCAAAGTTGCCACCATCAGCGGCCGCTACTACGCCATGGATCGCGACAAGCGCTGGGAACGCGAGCGCAAGGCATTCGACGCCATGGTCAACGGCAAAGCCGAGGGCGGCGCTCACGCCGATCCAGTCAAGCGCATCAAGGAAAACTACAACAACGGCATCACCGATGAGTTTCTCATCCCCTTCGTCGTAGTCGATGCCGCCGGCAAACCAGTCGGTCAGATTCGCGACGAAGACGTCTGCATCAACTTCAACTTCCGCGCCGACCGTGCTCGCCAGATCACCCGCGTCCTCGCTCGCGAAAGCGGCCTCAACAAGAAGGGGGGCCGTGATCTCGAAGGCTGGGAAGCGCTCGACACCGAAATTCCCCGCGCCGAAATCCCCAAAAATCTCTACTACCTTTGCATGACGCAGTACGACAAGCTTTATGACTTGCCGCTCGTCATTCCGCCCGAGTCGATGGATAACATTCTCGCCAACGTTCTCGCTTCACATCAACTGCGTAATCTTCGCGTCGCAGAGACTGAAAAATTCGCACACGTGACTTACTTTTTCAACGGCGGCATCGAAGTTCCCTTCCCCGGTGAAGAGCGTTTGCTCATTCCTTCGCTCAAAGTAGCGACTTACGACTTGGCGCCTGAAATGAAAGCGGAAGCTATCGGCGATGCGATCGTGAAAGCCGTCAATGACACGGCGTTCGACTTGATCGTTGCCAACTTTGCCAATGCCGACATGGTGGGACACTCCGGCCGACTCGAGCCAACCATCAAGGCCTGCGAAGCTATCGACAATCAGCTAGGGCGAATCTACAAATCAATCAAAGAAAAGAATGGTAGCTGGCTGATCACTGCCGATCACGGCAACGCCGAGCAAATGGTCGATCCCGTGACCGGCGGCCCGCACACCGCTCACACCACCAATCCGGTTCCCATGATTTACGTGAGCGAAGACGCCAGCCATTTCAGACTTCGCAATGACGGCTCACTCCGCGATATTTCGCCCACACTGCTCGCCATTCTCCAGGAGGGCCTGCCCAAGCAGATGACAGGCGGCGATCTCCGCGTTCCAATCACGAAATAACTTCTACATTCACTCTAGTCCCCCACCGGCGTTTCCGACCCGCGGCTGGATGAAACTGGGTGCCCCATCCATCGAGCGTATTTTGCTCGATGGGTGGGATACCACAAAGGCTTACCGCCAATCGTCGGTTCTTGGCTTCCTCCATTCCTGTTTCTCTTTAGACCTCAACGGCGAAGCCATCGTAGCTTCGCCGTTGCTGTCTTCAACCTTCATTGCCTGGCATTGTCTGCGCTGTGGGTCCGGAACAGTGAAGAATGGATGGCCTGCAACAACTTCCCCGACGGATCACCAGAATACTCCCAGAACATTACTCCGCCTAGATTATGATCCAGAACATATTTACATTTGGCAGCCAGCGATTGCTCATCCTCATACGACACAAAGATGCGTTTATCGGCGTTATAAAGATACGGCACGGATGCAATCGAATCCCAATACCGCGTGAATCCATGATTCAGCATCTTCGACTCAATCACTCCAAAAGGCGCATAAGCATTGGGGATTTGCTTTCCCCGCTGGTACAATCCATGCGCCGTATCGGCTACGTCACCCCACTCATGCCCGTAAAATGGCACCCCAAGCAAAATCTTTGCAGCCGGAACCCCGGCCCGCTCGAATGCTTGAACCGACGCATCGGCCGATGCCTTCGCCGGGTCTGCTGAATTTGCAAACAGCGGCGCATGATGTCCTGTAATCGGTCCCGACCCCGGCTCGTAATAGTCATACGCCATCAAATTCACCGTGTCGACATATTGCTCGACCTTCTTCATCTCCGTATGTGCGAGATACTCCTCCGAAGATCCGGCCGCAATCGTTAGATACAGGCTCTTGCCGTTCGCCTTCGTTTCCTTATCGAAGCGAGCGCGCAGATCTTGAAGTAACAGCGTGAAATTATGCTTGTCGTCGCTTCGAAATTTGTTCCCGACACCCACCAGTCCCGGATATTCCCAGTCAATATCGAGTCCGTCCAGATCGTAAAGCTTCAAAAACTCTATCGCGCTATCGATAAAATGCGCCCTGCTTTTCTCCGTGAGTGAGACATCCGAAAAATTGCCCGACCACAACCACCCGCCCACCGAAACCAGGACCGTAAGTGATGGATTCTCCTTTCGCAGCGCCCCAACCACCGCAAAGTTGCCCGCATCATTCGCAAACCCAGTCACCATGCGGCCATCCTTGATGTTGGCAAACGCATAGTTGATCCGCGTCAGCCTGTGCCCATCAATCTGTCCCGGCTGCAAAGCCGAGTTCTGCGGAAACACATACGCGACCACCATCGGCTCTGCGTAAGTCGCTAAGGCTGACGCAGCGAGCACCGCGAAAGAAAATACGATACTCGACATTGTCACTCTTCTGATCATCATGAACGAACTCCCGAAGTAGATGCACCCTCAACCATATTCTCCTCCGAACCGCTTCAGCTGCGGAACCGGTCCCTCGCTGAAACGTTACAATCGCAATACACTAGGTTTCTGACCGCTTGTTCTTGTACCAAAGCTGGGGTGCCCCATCCTTAACGCAGCTTCATCGCGGCACGGGTGCGAAAGCTCGAAATCACACGGTCTAAGACCTAGGGCTGAACAATCCTCAAGGACACAAATGCAGCCACCAGGTTTCCGGCTCTACTTCGTGCGCAGACTACTCAAATTGAGATCGCCGCATCTCGCCAAAACGTCCCCGCGATTTCCTTCGCCCTCGCTATGCTTTGCCCTCGCCTTGTTGGTAGCAGCTTCCCTCACTCTTCCCGCCTCTCTACAATCACAGCAGCCCGCGCAACAACAATCCGGCCTCGAGTTATCGCGAGCCGTCAGACCATGGGAAGCTCTCGATGTCACTGGCGCACGCGCTGCATTATTCGGAAACGAGTCCGGCCGCATCGAAGCATGGGTCTATCCCCTCAAGCTTCTGCGTAACTTCCACCTGCTCTTTCATGCTGAAGAACACGTCCTCCCCGCTGAGTCATTGGCTCGCACCATCATCGTCCGCCCCGAGTCAACCACCATCGTCTACGCCTCAGATACCTTCACCGTTCGCGAAACCATGGTGGTTCCTCTCGACAAGCCGGGAGCCCTGATCTATCTCGACGTTCATAGTTCCGAGCCCATCGAAATCGAAGCAGCTTTCGAACGAGACTTCCAGTTGGAATGGCCTGCCGTCCTCGCAGACCCCGATGCCCAGTGGGTTCCCGCCTCTCGTGCCTATCTGTTTACCTGCGAAAATCCCGACTTCTCTGCAATGATCGGATCGCCCTCAGCAACCCTCGGCGATGCTGAATATGTAACTCACTACGGCGCTTCCACCGAAAGTTCCTTCCGTCTCGGCGTTTCCCAGCCCGGCCCTGATCACAAATCGGATCACAAGCTAATCGTACTCGCCGCCTCCTTCAATGGTGCCCGCCAACTCGATGCGACTTACAAGGATCTTGTCGCTCACGCCGCCGACTTCCCTTCTGAAGCCGCAACTAACTACCGCAACTATCTTGATCGCACACTTCAACTCGAGTTACCCGACCATGACCTGCAACAGGCCTATGATTGGGCCCGAATCAACATGGCCCAGTCCGTCGTCCATAATCCATTACTCGGCGAAGGATTGATCGCCGGTTATGGCGCCTCTGGCAATGACCGCAGGCCGGGCTTCGATTGGTTCTTCGGCCGCGATGCTCTCTGGACATCCTTCGCCCTCAATGCCGAGGGAGACTTCTCTACCACGCGTCTCGCTCTCGATTTCCTCAGCCGCTTCCAGCGCGACGACGGCAAAATCCCCCATGAGATCCCGCAAACCACCAGTCTGATTCAGCCCCTGACCAAGACCGCCTTTGCCTATGCTTCCGCCGATGCGACCCCGCTCTACCTCCTCGCCTTCGACGACTACGTTACTCGCAGCGGTGATATCGATTTCGCTCGTCAAAAATGGCAGTCGCTTGATAAGGCATATACTTTTCTTCACTCGACATTCAACTCGAACCACTTGGCGCGCAATGAATCCTTCGGACATGGTTGGGTTGAAGGCGGCCCGCTCTTTCCAGCCCACATGGAGTTTTATCAAGCCGGCTTAGGCGTAGAAGCACTCGAAGCTTGGTCCCACCTGCTCCGTGCCACACGTCATGAGCAACAAATCACTGAACTCGAAATGGAAATCGCCACCGCGCGATCGCAACTCGACAACACTTTCTGGATGCCCAACCAGCAGCACTATGCGTTTGCTATCGACAGCAAAGGCGCCTCCATCGATGCCCCCGGCGTCCTCAACATGGTCCCCATGTGGTTCGGCCTTCTTGACGAAAATCACATCCAGGCAACCCTCGATGAGCTAGCTCGCCCCGACCATCAAGCCGATTGGGGCATGAGACTTCTCCCCTCATCCGACACTCGCTACAATCCCGGCGGTTATCACTTCGGAAGCGTATGGCCGCTCTTCACTGGTTGGGCATCGGTCGCTGAATACCGCAATCATCGCCCCTTCGCCGGATATGAAAATCTGCGCGCCAATGCGTTGCTCACCTTCGCCGGCTCACCCGGACATGTGACTGAGGTGTTGTCCGGCGACGCGCATCAAGCTCTCGCAACCTCTACGCCCCATCAAACATGGTCGTCCGCTATGGTCATCGAGCCGCTTCTACTCGGCATGTTCGACCTTCGCCTCAATGCGGTCGACCGTATTATTTCACTTAGTCCGCAGTTACCCGCCAACTGGCACAGCGCTGCCTTGAACAACATTCATGTCGCCAATACGATCGCCAACTTGCGCATCGAGCAGCAGCCTGACTTACTCCGTCTAACCATCACCGGCAATAGCCTCGAAGGAACCGCGCTTGACTTCTCACCCGTGTTCAGTCCTCGCGCGCACATTCGCCGTGTGCTGTTAGACGGTCGTCCACTACCCTTCACAACCATTGTCAACGCTCACGATCAACACCTGCACATACATCTACCCCTCAATGGTCATGAACAGATCGTAGAAATCGAAACCGAAGGCGAAGTCCGTGTAAGCTACGATTCCACGCTTCCTCCGCTCGGCGGCGCCAGCGTCGGATTACGCATGACCAATGAGACATGGTCCTCCGACCACACAACCTGGTCCATGCAATTCTCGGGCTCGCCCGCCGCCACCTATAACATCGCGGTAAGCGACTCTCGTCAAATCCAGTCTGTCGAGGGAGGAGAGTTAGTCCATGGTCAAGGTAACAACGCGCACCTGCGCATCACACTCCCCGATAAGTCTCCAGCTCGCGCGAACTTGATGCTCCACCTTGTCGGAAAGAAACCGTAGTAACTGAAGAACACTACTCGACTCACACTTGCCTTATAGGATCGCAGTTACTACATCGGCACCAAAATGAAAGAGCCTCCCACAAAGGGAGGCTCGATAGAATGAAACCCAAACTTACCTTGATCGCAGCGATCGAATCGCAGCCGGCAGACGCTCTTCAATCAACTTCGCTCGCTCCGATGCAAGCCCGCTCAGGTAAGACGGAGCAGGCGTCGTCGTCAGCACGACCACAAGCGCAATCACAGAGAAGCAAACCCCAGCGATCGCCGCCGAAACCAGCATCTGATACATCGATGAAGTGTCGAGGCTCAGAATGTTGACTGCTACATGTTCGAAAGGTTTGATGTGAGTCAGAACAAGAAACGCGAACATGAAAAAGAAAACCGAAAGCGACGTCAGTACAGCCAGTGAGACGTCCAGCGTCCGGTGAAACTTCTGCCGAGCGCGACAATGGCTGCAATCGGCGAAATGCTGTTCGTAGTCTCTGCGCATCTCCGGTGAAATCCCTGAGATGTCATATCGCCAGCTCGCCAGAATAGCGCCTACTACGTGATCATTGCATCGGGTTCGTGCCATATTTAATCACTCACTTTGCGAAAAATGTGTTGTCCGCCAAATATTTCAGCGCGTCCCACGCGGCAAGGAAGAAATCACCCCTTTTGATGCTTCACTGCGCTTTCGGTTGCAGTGTTCTCTCAATCAGCAGTGCCCGCCAATGCTTCTGGCGCCTCCAATTGCCAATTCGTCCCATTCAGAGTGATGCCCGTGTCTTACTATTGTAACCCTTTTGGGTTAGAAATAGATAGAAGAAAGCGGCTCGTGCTGCGCCGCCAGCAGCAACCGGTTCGCCAATAAGCTCGCCCGCCCCAGCAGCGCCCTCTCCGCCGTCACCCGCGCTAGTTCAGGAAGATTATTGCTTTCAGACAGATGTCCAAGGATCACGTATGTCGCCTGGCCATCGTAGCTGGTCTCCAGGAACTCCGCCGTCGCGTCGTTCGATAAGTGGCCAACCCGCGAAAGTACCCGCTGTTTTACCTGCCAGGGATAGGGGCCGTCCCGCAACATCTCCAGATCGTGATTTGATTCGAGCAGCAACAGGTCCACGCCCTTCAACTGTGCTTTTACGTTCGGCGGAACATACCCCAAATCGGTGGCGAAGGCCAAACGCACACCTTCCGCCTGAAAAACGAATCCCACCGGATCCGCCGCATCGTGCGGGATCGTGAACGGGCTAACCGCAATGTCGCCAATCTGAAACGGCCGCCCTGCCTGAAAGTACTCAACCGATGGCAACCGCGCAGGGTCCTTAACCGGCTCCGGTACCGTCTCAGCCTTCGTTACTGAAACGGTCGAATCCTCTGAGGCACATAGACTTACAGCCTCCGCCTCGTCGCACTCGGACTCCTCGATCGCCACTGCCGCAGCTTCAGCTTGCCGATCTGCTGCTTGCTGCCGACACTGTTCGATCCACTGAGCGTAAGTCATCTGTTTTCGAGGACTTATCCATCGCATCCAAGCCCGGTGCGTGGCCTCTGTGAAGTACACCGGTATACCCAGCTTTCTCGCCGTCGCCGCCAGTCCGTTCACATGATCCTGATGCTCGTGGGTAACGATAATCGCATCAAGCGTTTCCGGCTCCTCGTCAACCAGCTTCATCCGCCGAAACAGTTCGCGGCAGCTCAACCCTGCGTCCACCAAAATGCGCGTGTGCCCGCCAGTGACAACTGTGCAGTTGCCCTTCGATCCCGACGCCAGCACCGTGAATCGCACCATCCTTTGAGCATAACGCGAACCGCCTGTGCATGACTCCTCCCTCACTATTTACCGCAAGGGAACGCCTCCCACAGTTAATACAGCGTCGAAATAGACCAAAAATGATCGACTTTGGATCGCAATTTCGCATTATTCTTGCAATTAGCTAGCTCTTTTGACGCGTTTTCAGACCCTTCCCCGGCTCTTTCGAGGTCCCCTCCATGGTTACCAGGCATTCCCTGCCAGTGTTTTCGCTCCTAACCAACGCCGCCTCCTGCGGAATACTCATGGTGGCCATCGTCGAGGCAAACTCCGTTCTCGCCGCTGACAAGCCCACCTCGTCGCCCGCTCCGGGTTGGGACCAGCAAGCCGCAGCCCGCTACCTTGATAGCCGGGAAGTCTGGTGGCAGGGTTGGGACCACGCCAAGCGCGATCACGGCACCATGTGCGTCAGTTGCCACACCCAAGCCCCCTACGCCCTGGCCCGCCCCGTTTTGCGCCCCGCGCTCGGCGAATCCGCCCCATCGCCCGCGGAAAATGCCATGCTCGCCGACGTAGAAAAGCGCGTTCGCCAATGGAAAGACATGCTTCCCTTCTACAACGACGAAACCTACGGAGCCGGAAAAGAAATCGAATCCCGCAACGCCGAATCTGTCCTAAATGCTGTCATTCTCACCAGTTACGACGCAAGACAGGGCCATCTCAGCGACCTCACCCGCACCGCATTCGAACACGCCTGGGCGCTCCAGTCCCAAACCGGTCCCGACGCCGGTGCCTGGGTCTGGCAAAACTTCGAATACACGCCTTGGGAGTCAAAAGAGTCGCAATATCACTGGGCAGCTCTGCTGGCTTTAGCCGTCGGTCGTGCCCCCGACCACTATCGCGACGACCCCAAAATCGCCGCCAATCTTACCTTGCTGGCCAACTACCTCCGCACCCATTACGACACCCAACCCCTTGTAAACAAAGTCGCAGCGCTCTGGGCCAACTCGGCCATGCCCGGACTTCTCACAGGTGCCCAGCGCACCACACTCTTAGCCGATCTTGCAGGCCGCCAGCACCCCGATGGCGGTTGGAGCCTCACCGATTTAGGCACCTGGGAACGCCGCGACAAGACGCCGCTCGAGACCTCTTCAGACGGTTACGCCACCGGCCTTACTGTGCTGGCTCTTGAAGAAAACAAAGCGTCCAACGCCCAAGTTCACCGCGGTATCGACTGGCTCCTCACCCATCAGGACAAGGTTACCGGAGCCTGGCCAGCCTGGTCGCTCAACAAAAATCGTGATCCCAAGTCCGAAGTCGGCCAATTCATGAGCGACGCCGCCACAGGTTACGCCGTCCTCGCCCTCGAGGCCCGCCGATAGCCGCCGCTTCGTCCCGAGAGTCTTTATTCGGGGCTCACCCTTTGGCGTCTCCAACGGCATGCGCCATTTCGCTCATCATTCCCAGCACATTGCCGTCCGGGTCCTTGATCAGCGCCAGCCACAAATCGTGATCGGTCATCTTCGCGATAAGATGTGGTTTCTGCAGAACTTCGACTCCCCGGTCTGCCACCGAATCATACGCCCGATGAATGTCAGCAACGTGGAAATAGAGAATGGTCCCGGAGCCGCTGACCGGCTTCCCATCCTCCTGCGTTCCAATCATGAACCGCACACCACCGCACTGAAAAAAGCACATATTGCCCGCTTCAAACAGGAGCTTCATGCCCACGATGTCGCGATAAAAGGCTTTGGCTCGCACCAGATCGCTCACGGTCACCGCGACCTGCACAAGCTTCTCAAAGTGAACAGCCGGTTGAACTTCACCCACTTGTCCGTCCATCGCTCAATCCTCCAAATTCGACCTGAACTTCAGCGAACCGCTATTCTCCGCCCGTCATGCTGACCGGAATTTCGATCGAAACCAGCGTCCCACGTCCCGGATTGCTCACCACCGTGAAACGCGCCTGCGTGCCGTAAAGCACCTCCAAACGCTCGCGCACGTTTTTCATGCCGATCCCCGCCCCCGTCCGTCGCAGTGCCGACGCCGGTTTGGCAACAATTCCGACCCCGTCGTCTGCCACTTCGATCATGACGCGATTTCCCTGCAAACGGCTGCGCAGCGTAACCGTGCCTCCTTGAATGCGCGGTTCCAGCCCATGCTTGATGCTGTTTTCGATCAACGGCTGCAGCAGGATACTGGGTACCAACACATCCAACGTTTTGGGGTCTATGTCCTTCTCCACACGCAGTTTATCCGCCCCAAACCGAACTACCTCGATGTCCAGATAATCATCCGTAAAGCTCAGTTCCTGGCTCAGCGGCACATACGTGTCGTGGTCCTTGAGCAACGCCCGCAAAATGTTGGCCAGCTTTACCGTCATCTGCCGCGCCATCTCCGGCTTCATCCGTACAAGCGAAGCAATCGAGTTCAGCGTATTGAAAAGGAAATGCGGATTGATCTGCCGCTGCAGCGCATCCAGGCGCGCCTCCAGCAGCAGCCGTTTCTGTTCCTCAAGCTTCATCTCGATCCGCAGCGCGTTCCACACCTTCAGCGCGATTCCCACCAGAATCGGTGCACTCAGCCACACCAGAGCCTGCAGCCAGACCTGGCTCGTCAGCAGCGCAAACAGCCGATGCGGAAACGCGTGCGCCAGCCAGTCCCGCAGCATCTCCATCACTGCAATCAGAACCAACATCAGAATCTGCCGATCCACGCGCGGTTGGCGCAGGTTGCGACGCACCCAGCGGTAAAGACTCAAATCCACAAACGGCGTGAACGACCAGATCTCGTCTTTCTCAACAAAACTGCCCAGAATTCCTGCTACCAATCCGACGGCCACGTCGAACGGAAGCGCCAGGTACTCATGGTGATAAACCGCCGGCACCGACAACACCACCCCGGCCAACATGGCCCACGACGGCCCCAGAAGCAGTCCCAGTAAAATCAAGATTTCAAAAGAGATATCGGCAGCCAGAAAGTTAGGAACGGCAAACCGCAGCCACACGCCCAGCGTCAGTGGAACCAGAAAAAATGCCAGCAAACCGAGGGTTTGGCGCCGCCCGCGACGTTCTGCGAAAAATAGCCGCCTAAAGGTGCTCGCCCTAGCCAGAACGCTGGCCACAGACGCAACCACGCCTAGCTTGACCAGCAGCGTGATGAGAATCAGCCTGTCTGTCACTCCATCAATGTATCCTGCTCACCCGTGCCGCATCCAATTGTTGTCCGCCAACTTAACACGGTCCGAAGTTGCACGGGGCTTGTCGCTCCGCCTCTCTGTGACGCGTGACGTTGCGGCTGATTTTGCACAAAGTAGAATGGGTTTATGGCATTTGAAAGCGTAAAGAAGATCGCCGAAGCTAACTTCCCAACCCGTTGGGGGCAGTTTCGCGTCCTCGGGTTTGAGGGAATTCTGCCGGAGCCACGCAACTGCTGCGAAAACGGAAAAGCGTCAGGCAAGCGCGTCGAAGGATTGGTCGCGCTCGTCATGGGCGACGTTCATACCACCCCGCCGCTGGTCCGCATCCACTCGCAATGCCTTACAGGTGATGTATTTGGATCGCTTCGCTGCGATTGCCGCCTGCAGCTTGAATTGGCCCTCGGCAAGATCTCCGCTGAAGGTGCCGGCATCCTGCTTTATGAGCAGCAGGAAGGTCGCGGTATCGGCCTTATGGCCAAGCTCAAAGCCTATGAATTGCAAGACCAGGGTATGGACACTGTCGAAGCCAACGTCGAGCTCGGCTTTGCTGCCGATTGCCGCGAATACGAACTCCCCGGCGAGGTCCTCAAGCTGCTGGAAGTATCAGCCGTGCGTCTTATCACTAACAATCCAGAGAAGGTTGCAGCCCTCGAATCGGCTGGCATTTCCGTGGTCGAGCGTGTCTCCGCCGAGGTCGAAAGTCAAGACACTTTCGAGCGCTACCTCAAGACCAAGCACGAAAAAATGGGCCATATCCTCGACGCCGTCGTGGGAGAGTAGCGGCGGCTACGCGCGCAGCGCCTTGATCACCTTAGCCGTCGTAACTACTTGCCCCACATGGCGTTGCGTATGATCCGCCACGTGAATCAGCGCCCCCCCGATGCTCGTCGGCAACTGCTTCCGTCCCACCCCGCGAAACGTATCGAAGTCCGCGGTTGCCAGCACCCGCACCCGCTCCGCCGCATTGCTCAACGAAATCTCAACTTCCGCCAGCAACTCCGCGAGCGTTCCACCGCCCACCTGCTCGGACTTCAGCCTCGCAAGTTGTTCTGCCGAAATCTGTCCGCCCTCGGCATAAGACAAAATCCGATCGATCGAACGCGCAATGTGCTTGAGGTGGAACGAGACAGACGGCAAACCCAGCGGCTGAGCGTGCATTTCCTCATCTGTCAGCCCCTCCGTCCACTTGGTCAGGTCATCTAACGCCAGATCCAACGCGTGTAAGACAGCGCGTCCTACCGCCGGAACGTCAGAATGCGTCCCGCGAAGCCACGGCTCCGTGTAAGACGTTTGTAAGACAGGAGTGCTCATGGGGAAAACCTCCTCGCGACTTAAGCGAAAAGGCCGAAGCTCAAACCTCGGCCTGCCTGCTTAGCTGGTGCTTTTCACCCGAACCACGGTAATCTTTGCAAATCCTTCTTCAAACACCGGCGGCTTCAGTCTCTCCGCCATTTTGCGCATGACGTCTTCGCTTACCGACCGCTCGCGCTGCCGATTGCGGTCAAGGCAAACTTCGAGCGGCACGTCGAAGAAGACAGCCTGCACTTCATAGCCGAAACTCTTGGCCATCTTGATCCACTGCCTGCGCTCGTGAATGGAAAGGTTCGTCGCGTCCACATAATTCCACGGCATGCGCGCAATCAGCCTTGCCCGCAGCAGCGACCGCAACGTCGAAAACACCAACCCTTGGTAGCGCTGCTCTTCGACGTCGTCAAAGAGAATATTACGCAACAAGTCGCTCGACAGCGGTGTGACTCCGCGCCGGCGAAACCATGTAGTTTTGCCCGACCCAGGCATCCCGATCGCTAACACAACATAGCCTTTAGGCGCCTGCGCGGAGCGTTCCGCAGCCTGCGGTTCAGGGGGTGGAATCGACGGCATTTCGGGCTGCGTTTCCATCTCCAAACGCCCCGAGTTAGTGGGCTCATCCCAGCTCTGCCTCGCGGCCCGCTCCGGTTTCGCCGCGCGCTCAGGGGCCCGGGTGCGAGGCTCCGCTGCCCGCCGCGTCGGTTCCCGCGCCGGTTCCTGCGCCCGAGCCTCTTGACCGCGGTTCTCCTGCGAACGGTTTTCCTGCCCGCGGGGCTGGCGCGACGGCTGAGCCGGTGCCGGCTGCTCGTCGGGATAGAGTGGCACTAAAGGTGCCGGTTGATCAGGCGGGAGTTCCTGGCCGATCTTGCCTGTCGATTCAGAGGTATTCGGTGCGCGTCTGGAACGTCTTCTCATGTTGCCTTCAAACCTGCTTGTATTAACGGGATAACACACGAGCCACGCCGCTCGCAATGCTGTGCAATCCGTCACAGACCGTTAAGTACCACAAACGACAAACTAGCGTTGAGCGATTTGCTTGATGGAAACAAGTATCGGCGCAGAATTTGACGCGTCCGTATTTGGTTCCCGTTGACAACAGTGGTAGCATCATGGGTTTGGTGGAATTGCCTGCTGGACAGTTACCAGCCGCCGAACGAGACATACAAAGATTCACAATTGCACCTGGAACAAGGAGAGTTCACACATGGCAGTAAAGGTTGGTATCAACGGCTTCGGCCGGATTGGCCGCAACGTTTTGCGCGCCTCGCTTGGAAACCCCGAGATTGATTTTGTCGCTGTCAATGATCTGACCAGCCCCGCGACGCTGGCGCATCTGCTCAAGTACGACTCGATTCTGGGCAACTTGAAGAACGAAATCAGCGCCGGAGAAGACTTCATCTCTATCGATGGCAAGAAAATCAAGGTATTTGAAGAGCGGGATCCCGCCAAGCTGGACTGGGCTTCGGTAGGCGCACAGATCGTCGTCGAATCGACCGGCCACTTTACCGACGCCACCAAGGCCAAGGCCCACCTCGGCTCGACCGTGAAGAAGGTCATCATCTCCGCTCCCGCCTCCAACGAAGATCTAACCATCGTACTCGGCGTCAATCAGGACAAGTACGATCCAGCCAAGCACAACGTCATCTCGAACGCCAGCTGCACCACCAATTGCCTGGCCCCCGTCGTCAAGGTCGTCCTCGAGACCAGCGGCCTAGTCAGCGGCCTCATGACCACCATCCACAGCTACACAGGCGACCAGGTCATTCTGGACTTCCCGCACAAGGACCTCCGTCGCGCCCGCGCCGCCGCCCTGTCGATGATTCCTACCTCGACCGGCGCCGCCAAGGCTCTCAAGCTGGTCATCCCTGAGACCGCCGGCAAGCTGGACGGCTTCGCCATCCGCGTCCCAACCCCCAACGTCTCGATCGTCGATTTGACCTACATCGCCGAGAAGACCATCACTGCTGAAGCTCTGAACGCCGCCTTCAAGAAGGCCGCAGAAGGCGAACTCAAGGGCATTCTGGGCGTTGACTCCAACCTGTTGGTCAGCTCCGACTACAAGGGTAACCCGCTTTCGTCCATCGTCGACGCCCCGCTGACCAAAGTGGTCGGCAACCTCGTCAAGGTGCTGAGCTGGTATGACAACGAATGGGGCTACTCCAGCCGCGTCGTCGACCTGATCAGCTTCCTGGTCAAGAAGGGCCTGTAAACCAGTGGTCAGCGAACAGTAAACAGAGACCAAAACTGATCTCTGTCCACTGTTCGCTGACAATTGCATTTGACCCCTGAACCCTGATCCCTGACCCCTGTTTTTTGATCCCTGATCACTGCTTTCTATGCGCCAGAACATCAGCGGCGGATCTCCTTTCGAGCCCATCATCGGCTTCTCGCGCGCCGTTCGCGTCGGCAACGTCGTGCATCTCGCCGGAACTGGCCCTGTCGGAGCCGAGTCCCTCGATGCCGCCGGCCAGGCGCGACATATCTTTGCGATAGCCGCTGAAGCCCTCACCCGCGCCGGCGCCTCCCTCGATCACGTCGTCCGCACCCGCATGTACCTTACCCATGTTGAAGATTGGGAAGCCGTCGGCCGCGTCCATGGCGAGTTCTTTGCTGCCGTCCGCCCCGCCGCCACCATGGTCGTGGTCGCTAAATTGCTCAATCCCGCATGGCGCATCGAGATCGAGATGGACGCCATCGTTCCCACCCCAGAAACGCATTAGCCAACATATTTGAAGGAAGGCCGTCGTATGCCAAAGCTCTCCATCCGCGATATTGAACTTGCCAACAAGCGCGTTTTTATTCGCGTCGATTTCAACGTGCCGCTCACTGAAGACGGCCAGACCATCACCGACGACACTCGCATCGTGGCCACTCTGCCCACCATCAAGTACGCCATCGCGCACAAAGCAAAGGTGATCCTGGCCTCCCATCTTGGACGTCCCAAGGGCAAACCCAATCCAAAGTATTCGCTCCGCCCCGTCGTCGATCGCCTCCGCGAACTGCTCGATAAAGAAGTAGGCGAAAGCATCAACGTCGCCTTCGCTCCCGACTGCATCGGCGAAATCGCCTCCGAAATGGCGCGTCAGCTTGAATCCGGCCAGGTCCTTCTGCTCGAAAACCTGCGCTATCACCCTGAAGAAGAAGCCAACGACCCCGCCTTCTCCAAATCGCTCGCCTCCCTGGCTGAGATCTACGTCAACGACGCCTTTGGCTCCGCCCATCGCGCCCACGCATCCACCGAGGGCATCACCCATTTCCTCAAGCCCGCCGTCGCCGGCCTCCTGATGGAAAAGGAAATCACCTACCTCGGCAAAGCTCTTGAATCGCCCGAGAAGCCCTTCGTCGCCATCATCGGCGGCTCCAAAATCTCCGGCAAAATCGACGTCATCGACAACCTGCTCGACAAGGTCGACACCCTCGTCATCGTCGGCGGCATGGCCTACACCTTCCAGCGCGCCCTCGGCGTCGCCACCGGCAAGTCGCTCGTGGAAGAAGACAAAATCGACCTCGCCAAGAAAGCCCTCGACAAGGCCAAAGCCAAGGGCGTCAACCTCTTGCTCCCCGTCGACAACATCCTCGCCGACAAGTTCGCCGCCGACGCCGCCACCCAGCCCTGGGACACCTCCGTCGATTTCCCCGCCGACTGGCAAGGTCTCGACATCGGCCCCAAGTCCATCGCGGCCATTGAAAAGGTAGTTTCGACCGCTCGCACCATCGTGTGGAACGGCCCCGCCGGCGTCTTTGAATTTCCCAAATTCGCCGTCGGCACCAACGCCATCGCCAAGGCAGTGGCCGCCAACAAGGCAGCCATTTCCATCATCGGCGGCGGCGATTCCGTCTCGGCCATCAATAAGACCGGCCTCGCCGACCAGATCACCCACATCTCCACCGGCGGCGGAGCCAGCCTCGAATTCCTCGAAGGCAAAAAGCTTCCCGGCGTCGAAGCCCTCACCAACAAATAACCACCACCTGCGGTGGGGCCAACTGGCTTCGCCGCGGTCCGCGCTAGAAAAATGCGCGGCGTTGGAATTCGGGCACGTGGCAAAACACAAACGCATCCGGCCCGCAACTCAGGCCGGATGCGTTTTTCGTATCAGTCCTCCACCGATACCTGCGAACCGCTGGACATGAAACTGTGCCCCATCCATCGAGCGCTTTTTGCTCGATGGGTGGGATCGCATACCCTCTACAACCATTTCTTATTCTGTTTAACTTACGACTCTGTTTTTTCTAGCCCGGTGAGGCGATCTATGCCCCGCGCTTCTTACTGGCGCGGAGCACGACGAAGCCAGTCAGCCCCACCGCAGGTGGTGGCTACAACCGGAACCTCGCCACCAAATCCTGCATCTCCGAAGCCAGCAGCGCCAAGTCCGCGCACGCCTTGGCTGAGTCCTGAGCCCCGCCCGTCGAGCGTTCGATGAGTTGGGCAATCTCGTTCAAGTTGCGATTTACTTCCTCCGTCGCCGACGACTGCTGATGAGACGCGGTTGCAATCTGCTCAATCATCTGCGACACGGTCTCTGAGGAGTGAATAATGCCATTGATCGAGTTGCCCGCCCTTGCTGCACTTTCCGCGCTCTCGTTCACGTGCACAATCTCGGCCCTGATCGACCCAACCGCCTTCTGCGCTTCACTTTGGATCCCCGTAATCATCCCGTCAATCTCGCGTGTCGCCGTCCCAGTCCGTTCTGCCAGCCGCCGCACTTCCCCGGCAACCACTGCAAAACCACGTCCCTGCTCGCCTGCGCGCGCCGCTTCGATTGCTGCGTTCAGCGCCAGCAGGTTGGTCTGCCCTGCAATCTCCCCGATCACCGACAAAATCTTGCCAATCTCATCTGAACTCTTGGCCAACCCCTCGATTTGTTCGCTGGTAATGCGACTGGTGATCGTGAGGTGCTCCATCGCAGAAACGGCCTGGCCCACAGTTTCGCCACCTTGATTGGCCTGTTGCCGAGCTTCCGTCGCGCTGAGTGCCGCCCGCGAAGCGTTTCCGCTCACCTCCGCGATCGCTGCCCCCATCTCGTGCATCGCGGCCACAATCTGTTCGCTCTGGCTCTTCTGCGCGTGGGCATTCTGCGATAACTCCTCCGACGAGGCAGACAGCTCTACCGCCGCACTCGCCACCCGGCTCACGCTGCCAAACACCGCCTGAATCATCTCCCGCAAACTGGCTTGCATGCGGTTGATGTCGTTTACCGTCGCGCCAATCTCGTCCTGTGCGCCATGCACCAGCGGCTTCCCGCTCAGATCGCCCTGCGCCACCTCTTCAATGCGGCCGGCAATTTTGGCAATCCCGCTCAGGATCTGACGCCCCAGCAATATTCCAATCAACACCCCGCCTATCGCCGTCAGCAATCCCGCCACCAGCGCCATCATCCATGTCGCCGTCTGCGCAGCCGCCAGCTTTGCATTATCGGCAGCCAGCCGCGCCTCCACGCGCCGCGTCATCTCCACCGTGTCGGCCTGCACTTTTCCCGCCAGCGCCGCTCCGGCCTTCATCCGCTCCAGGGCGTTGGCCTTCCCCTCTTCTCCATGCCCGTCCATGTCCGCGCGCGCGTCTTCCTGGATTTTGAGCGACCCGTTGCGCAGATCGCTATCCAGCTGCGCGAGCAACTCCTGATCCTCTTCCGGAGCAAGCTGCTTCAAAACGTCGTATTGGCCAAAGAGGTTTTTCCACGCCGCCTGGCGCGCACCCTCATACTTCGCAGCCAGTGCCGGATCGCTCCCGTATAACAGGTAATTCCGGAACGTAAACCCTGCGTCTGAGATATAGCGACCCAGCCTCACCGCCGCCAGCGCTGATGGAATCCTGGCTGTGCTGATTTCTTTGTCAATGGTGCGCATGTGCTGCACCTGGACCATGATGCAAACCGAACTGGCCGCGGTCAGCAGACAGTTGGCGGCAAATCCAGCCAGGAGCTTCCGTTTCAAGGTCATTTTCATCGTTCCGCCCACAGCACCGACCCTCTACGCGGCAAAGGATTGAACCCAACCGCGAATTTTTAAATTCAATAAGATAGGCGCCAGTGACCTTATCGGCCAGAATCCAAACGACTTGAGCTGCACATCCGCGCGCCCTTCTTCCTCCCGCTTCGTCTTCGCAGAATTGCCCTGCTTCCGCGCACAATGAACCTGAGCCACCACTTGCAGGTAACATGATTCTTGACCTGCACCGTTCTCGGTGCCATCAGGAGTGCAAGAAATGGCATATTTCACCCGCGTTCTGTCCAAGCTAGACACCTTCCCGTCCCTTGAGGAGCTGACTGAACTCGTCCGTGCCAACCATTCCGACTTCAAATTTGTCGTTGAAGAAGGCTCCGAAGAGGAATGGGAAACGCTACTCCTAGCCACGGAAGATGACGTTGAAATCGCCCTGCTTGAGCGCCAACCTGTTTACGACGGTTCCCTCGGCCAGGACGACATCGCCGATCTCCGCGAAGATCTTGAGGACTGCAAGCCCGAAACCGGCGTCGAATGGGTCCGCGAGTTTCTCGACGAAGTCCAGACCGTCTTCGCCTTCCAACATCTCCAAGGCGCCGACTCCGACGAGGGTTCGGCCGCCGTTCACGCCCTTCGCAACAGTCTGTGGGAGCGTGGCGAGGCCATCATTCAAGCCGATAATGAAGGCTTTACGAACGAGGAAGGCTTCCACATCGTCTGGCAGTTTTCTGATTCCATCTCCGGTCCCTGGAACATGGCCGTGCTGCAGGAAGGCGCTTGGCATCACTTCAAGATGGATCTCGGCGACCCCGACCATCGCGCCGCTTTTCTCCGCGGCGAAGTTCCTCCCGACGTTTCCTCGGTGCAGCTTTCGGTCTCCAAAGATTAAGCGCTGCCCGCGCCCAATCGAGCTTCTCTTGCCTTCGCAATCTCGGGCTTCGACCGAAGTGTGCCCGCCGTCACCCGGCCATCAAAATCGATCCACTAAAATCGAGTCGAGGAAATCCGAAAAATGTCACGTAAAGCTCTGATCGCTGCCAATTGGAAAATGTTCAAAACGCCTGCTGAAGCCAAGGCGTTCGTCGAAGCTTTCTTGCCCCTCGTCGCCGGCCACTCTCGCGATGAGATCGCCCTCTTTCCCTCGCCCGTGCTGCTGCCTGCCGTCATTGAGGCCGCCAAGGGCTCCAACGTCTCCGTTGGTGCGCAGAACATCCACTTCGCTGAAGAGGGCGCTTATACCGGCGAAACCTCGCTCAATCAGCTCACGGCCGTAGGCGGAACTCATACCCTGATCGGCCACTCCGAGCGCCGTCAATACTTCGCCGAGACCGACGAGATCGTCAACAAGAAGCTCCACACCGCTCTCAAGCATGGCGTCGTTCCTATCGTCTGCGTGGGCGAAGTGCTCGCCGAGCGCGAAGCCGGCAAGACTGCCGACGTGCTCAAGACCCAGATCGCCGGAGCCCTGGTCGGCATCACGGCTGAAGCCGCTGCTCCCATCGTGATTGCCTATGAGCCGGTATGGGCCATCGGCACCGGCAAGACCGCGACCCCTGAGATCGCCGTCGATGCTCACAAAATCATTCGCGCCGAGGTAGCCAAGTTGCTCGGCCCCGCAGTCGCCGCGGCCGTTCGCATTCTCTACGGCGGCAGCGTCAAGCCCGACAACGCAACCTCGCTCATCGGCCAGGAAGAGATTGACGGCGCCCTTGTCGGCGGCGCCAGCCTCAAGCCCGATTCCTTCGCCGCCATCGTCAAGTACTAACTCGGGGGATGAAATTCTGAGTGCCCCATCCATCGAGCGTCTTTTGCTCGATGGGTGGGAGACCACAAAGGCCTACCGTCGACCATCGGTTCTGAGCTCATCCATTTTTGTTTTTCCCAGGCCGTTTTGTCTTTCCCAGGCCGCGAACTAACTTTCCCAGCCTCGCGTATCATGGCTCATGGCTCAGCGTGACCTCTACATCGACCGCCTGCGTACGGCGATGACGGCCATTGTTGTCGTCTTTCATGCGGCCATCACCTACGGCGCTGTTGGCGGATGGTTTTATCACGAGATTCAACCGTCTCGCTCCCCCGCCAGCCTGCTCATGACGTTTTTTGTAACCACCAACCAAGCCTATTTCATGGGCTTTTTCTTTCTATTGGCCGGTTACTACACGCCCCCGTCTCTTGAACGCAAAGGTTACGCTCGCTTCCTCGGCGATCGATTCCTTCGGCTCGGAATTCCGCTGCTTGCATTTGGATTGTTCATCGGGCCGCTAACCGCTGCAATGGTCAACGTCGCCAAAGGTGGCGGCTTCTGGTCGACCTTCGTCTGGCTCTGGAACCACAAGGAATTCATCAACGGTCCGCTCTGGTTTGCCCAGGCGCTCCTGATCTTCAGCGTCGTTTATTGCGCCTGGCGTCGATGGGTCGGTGCTCCACTCGCGCAGTCGGAGCGCACACCGAGGCCCATTCCTGGCTTTCTCTGGTGGCTCGTCAGCGCAGTCGGCGTGGGCGCTGTCTCCGTTGCGATTCGGCAATCTGTGCCTGTCGGCCAGAACGTATTCGGACTGCAACTCGCGTACTTTCCGGGTTACATCTTTCTCTTCGCTCTGGGAATCGCCGCATGGCGTTACGACTGGCTGCGGCAGCTCCATTGGCAACAAGCGCGGCCGTGGATCTTCGGCCTCATCCTCACCTGGCCTTGCATGCCCATCGCCATCGCCGTCGCAACAGCCCACGGCCCGGCCAATTTCTCCGGCGGTCATTCGTGGCCCGCGCTCGTTTATGCGTTCTGGGATCCGTTTGTGGCCTGGGGCATCATGGCCGCATGGTTGCTCGTCTTTCGTGGCTTTCTCAATCAGCCCTCGCTCGTGTGGTTGTGGCTCGGTCGACGCGCCTATGCGGTCTATATCATTCACCCCGCGGTCCTGGTCGGCGTGAGCCTACTCCTTCGCCACTGGCCCGCGCCTGCGTTAGAGAAATGGGCCGTCGTCGGCTCTCTTGCCTGTCTCGCGTGTTGGCTCGTCGCTGATCCGCTCGTCCGCTTGCCCGGCGTGCGACGCGTAATTTAGTGCCAACGATGATCGAAAGACTGTAAGTAACCAAGCGATAAAGCCGGCAAAAAAGTTCCCGCTAAGAAGTTATAGCCAGTGGCTCGCGTTGGTGCGAGCACACTCCCGCGTAGTCAGAAGTTGTAAAATCGGGAACCGATGCACCAAGCGGAGATCCGATGAAGTCTTTATTGCTGAAAGAGTATTTACGGCTCGAGATTGTAGACACGCCGCAACCCAACCCTGCCGCAGATGAAGTACTCATACGCGTAGCCGCATGCGGCATCTGCGGCAGCGACGTGCATGGTTACGACGGCACATCAGGCCGCCGCATTCCACCCATCGTCATGGGCCACGAAGCCGCGGGTATCGTCGAGGCCGTCGGCGCCAGTGTCACCAAGTTCACCGCCGGCGACCGCGTAACATTCGACTCCACCGTCTACTGCGGTAAGTGCCCATTCTGCCTTCGCGGCGAAGTCAATCTTTGCGATAACCGCGAAGTTATTGGCGTCTCATGCGGCGACTATCGGCGGGCCGGCGCGTTTGCCGAATACATCGCCGTCCCCGAGCGCATCCTCTATCGCCTGCCCGAACAAATGTCGTTCCCCGAAGCGGCGATGCTTGAGGCTGTCTCGGTCGCTCTCCATGCCGTCCGCATCAGCGGCGAGATCGAAGGCAAAACTGCGCTGGTCATAGGCGCCGGCATGATCGGACTCCTCACCATGCAGGCAGCGCGCGCCGCCGGTTGCAAGACCGTGCTGATAGCCGACGTCGATCAAACCCGACTCGATCTAGCCCGCAAACTCGGCGCTGATGACACGCTCTGTTTCTCCGGCGCGAGCCTCACCCGCGAAGTCCTGGAGCGCACGAACAAACTCGGCGTCGATATTGTCCTCGAAGCGGTGGGCCGCAACGAAACCATCGCGACCGCCATCGACAGCGTGAGCAAAGGCGGCACAGTGACCCTCATCGGCAACATCACGCCCGAGGTAACACTGCCCTTGCAGAAAGTGGTCTCGCGTCAGATACGTCTGCAGGGCAGCGCCGCATCTTCGGGCGAATATCCCGAGGCTATCGAGCTTGTCGCGAGCGGCCGCATCCAGGTGACGCCGCTGATCACCGCGATTGCCCCGCTCGAAGATGGACCGCGATGGTTCAAGCGCCTCTATTCGCACGAGCCCAATTTGATGAAAGTGGTGCTGACCGCAGAGGCTGACGCCGCGACAACCGGAGCGACAAAATGACTGAGATATTTGACCTGAGCGGACAAGTAGCCATCGTGACGGGAACCAGCCGCGGCCTTGGCCAATATTTAGCCCGCGCCCTCGCCAAAGCAGGGGCCGACTTGATCTTGACCAGCCGTCGTCGCGAATCGCTCGCCGAATTTGAGACGGAGATTCGTGACATGGGTCGCCGCGTAGTCTCGTTACCTCTCGATGTGCGGGACCACGCCAGCATTCAGACCATGGTTAACGAAGCCGAAGCCGCCTTCGGACAGATTCACATCCTCGTCAACAACGCCGGCTGCAACGTGCGCAAGCCCGCTCTTGACGTGACCTGGGACGACTGGAACCTAGTGCTCGATACCAATCTGCGCGGCAGCTTCTTCGTCGCCCAGGGAATCGCCCGTGGAATGATTGCGCATCATTATGGCCGCATCATTAACATTGGCTCAGTGACCAGCGTGTTTGGATACGCCGGCCTCGCACCCTATGGCGCCAGCCGGGGCGGCATCCGTCAACTAACCATGAGCCTCGCCGACGATTGGGGCCAGCATGGCATCACGATCAATTGCCTCGCCCCCGGATGGTTTCGCACCGAGCAAAATAAAGTCCTCTATGAAGATGAGAGTTGGGTCGAATACTTAACCGATCGCATCCCCGTCAAGCGTCCCGGGCAGCCCCACGATCTCGATGGCGCCGTCGTCTTTCTCGCATCGGAGGCAAGCCGATACGTGACTGGGCAAACGCTGCTTGTAGATGGCGGCATCTCGACAGGCTCCATGCGCGCGACCGTCAAGAAAAAGTAGCGCGCCTTTATGCAGATTGTGGAGGAAGATCCACTTTGCGAATTCTTCCAAGTAGAAAGATGTAGGCGAGAATTCCAACCGCGAGATAAGCCGTAGCCACGCCAAACGCCGCCGCGAACGATTGACGTCCGCTCACTAAATACCCCGTCACAATCGGCGCTACAATGCCCGAGATTTGGTTGGAAAGGTTCATGATTCCGCCGACTTTTCCCACACTGTCACCCGGCGCAATCAACGCTGGAATCGACCAACCAACCGGAGCAGCCGCCGACAAGCCGCTGATCGACAGACTGATCCAAAACAGCGCTTGTCCCGGCGTATGCGCATGCGCAGCGCCGAGTATTCCCAATCCCATCGTCGTGCCACCGATGAGCACCACGCGTCGCACACGATTGGCATTCCATCCGCGATGAATCAAGGCATCGACCAACCATCCACCGACGATCAGATCGGCAGCGGTGGCAAAGATCCACGGCACTCCCGTATACGCAAACGAGTGCGCCAGATCGATATGCAGCGCCCTTGATAGATAGACCGGCAACCATGTCAACAAAAGATAGAAGACATAGTTATACGAGCCAAATCCCACGGCCAAACCGATAACATTTTTCTGGCGCAGCAGATAGCGAATCGTAATTCGAGGCTTCGAAGCTATCGACTGCGCGACAGAATCCGAGACTTCACTCTGCGCGATATCTGCGCCAGCCACAACCAGCGACGGATCGCTCTGCGGATCGCGGTACAACACAAAGAACAATAGGAAGTAGAGCAGACTCACGAATCCCGTAGCTGCGAAGCTAAGTCGCCATCCGACCCTCAGCAATAGCAAGCCAATCAGCGGCACTCCGACGGCAGACGAGAACTTTGCCGAGCAGTCAAACAAGGCCGTCGCAAAGCTGCGCTTTTCGGGTGGAAACCAATATCCAATAGCTTTGGCGTTGGCGGGAAATGTCGGCGCCTCGCCCACACCGAGCAAAAAGCGCGCTCCAAAAAATCCCCCAACGCCCCGTGTCAATGCCGCTGCAAATGAAGCAATGCTCCACAGCAAAATGCTGACGATCCCGACACTGCGCACGCCAAATCGATCGAGCAAAACGCCCGAAGGAAGCTGACATGCCGCATACGTCCAGTTATAGGCTCCAAGCAAGAAACCGAACGTCACATCCGTAATGCCAAACTCGGATATGAGTGCGTCGTGCGAAACCGTCAGGTTGACGCGATCGAAATAATTGACCAACACTCCGGCGCTGAGCAGGAAGGCAATCGTCCAGCGCCGGCGCATCATCGCATCGCTCAATCACACCTCTAGCCAGGGGAATTGAGAATCAGTACCAACCTGACGAGATTCTCGCTACGGTCTTCATTTTGCGTCAGCCGCGCGTCCGGCCCATTTCGCCCACAGCGCTGGGTCAGCCAGCATCTTGATATAGACGCCACCAACAACAGAGCGCGCTTGGAATCCTACCTGCTTCGCAGTGACGGTGTCGTACCAATCAGTCATCGGCACTCGGTCTGGAGTCTTCCCCAGGAACACAAATATCGGATGCACAATGGCTTGAAAATCGGCGGGGTTCGAAGCCATTGTGGCCGACCATACGGTCCAGTCAAGCTTGGTATAGGTAGCGCGGTTATCGAGCGGCAGTCCATAAGCATTCAAATGAGTCTTGTAAAACGCCGTCTCGCGCGTGGCAATTTCGGTGGGAAACATGTGCAGGTCAAGAATCTTGTCCCAGACGAGATTGTACTTTTGACTCCACGTTCCCGGCTTATCGAATGCGAGACGATAGTGGCCATCGTCGGCCGCCATCTTGACCCATCGGTCCGCCATTGACTTGGCTGCCGTTGCGTACTTCACAGCTTCCTCTTTATGCCCCAGCTTATCCGCAAGCTGCGCATACGCGGCCAGCGCTTCAATCGCCTTGATGGATAAGTTGGTGTTGTGCGCGAGATGACCGGCGAAGTCGTCGGTGCAAAGTTGGTTCTCTGGATCGAAACCCTTCTCCAGCAGATAGTCGGCCCACTTGGTAATCAGCGGCCAGTAGCGCGCCGCATAGCTCGTGTCGTGCTCGGCGTGAGCCAGGGCAGCGAACATCAGAATCATGTTGCCCGACTCTTCAACCGGCATCTGATCGTCTTCGGTTAGTTCGCCGCCGCCGTAGAGTTGGCCATTAGCGAGCGGATAGATGCCCAAATCGTGCGGTGCAAAAGGAAACTTCCAATGCTCGGTCTCGGCGTAACGCACCACTGGCTCCAATTGCGCTTCGATCAACTTGGGATTCAAAAACAGAAACATGGGCGCGGACGGATAGAGCACGTCCACAGTCGAAATAGACCCGTTGCTGAAGTTTTCCTTGGGCATGAAGAACGGAACGCCGGCCGCATCTTCCACGAGCTTGTGCGCGGCGATTGCCTGGCGAAACGCAAGAACGGCGATGGCCGCGTACTCACTGCCTCCAGCCGCAGCAAGGTCGTGCTCAAGCTCGGCATCGTATTGCTCCCCGCGCGTTGCGAGAGTCCAGTAGTCACGCTCAGAGGCCTGCAGCATCGAACTGAAATCAGCAAAGTTCTTCCGCCAATAAGGCAACAGCTTCTGGTGCATGTACTCAACCGAATAACGGTCGTCGTAAGCCAGCAGCACGTGGCGCGTTGCGGCAGTTGCGCCGACCTGACCGAGCGGCAAAGCCACACTCAGCAAAGGCTCCGGCGGGTAATGGCTTTGCGGCATACGCGGCTGATCGAGATCGTCCTTGCCCGGCAGTTCACCCTTCGAGACGAAACGTTCGCGTGTAGTCCAATTCCCTGCAGCCATTGACGCTGCGCCTTCCGCGTCCGGCACGCCGAGATAGAAATAGCCCCAGTTGATGCGCAGATTGTCGCCATACTGCTGCAGCATCGGTTGCTGTTCAGAACCAACGCGCAGCAAATGAAGGCCAGGAATCTGCGCCCTTGACCACACCACCGACTCTCCCGGCGTATTGGTCGCTACAGTGCCTTCCACGTCAAGATAGAGCGTGACATCGTGCTCGGCGCCGTCGCGGGATTTTACATCCCAGGAAAGATACGTGACTGGCCGCGCCATCAGCGCCAAGTCGTCAGGAAATGCGGGCGTAAAGAAGCATACACGCAACTCGATCTGAGGATTCTGCAAGGTCACGATGGTTCGCGTAGGTGTGATCTTGCGATGCGTTTCTTCGAGCGCCGGAATATCGCTGTCGGCGTCGCCGAGATAGCGAAAACTCTTGCCGTCGACGCGGACAATGCCGTTGATTTGTTGCTCGGCACCGGTCCAATGCCGCGTTGGGCCACCGGTCAAACGGTCGGTCGTCGACCAGATGCTGAAGTAGGGATCATGCGTGATCAGCGGTGTCGCCGGGGCGCGCAGATCAGCCGACCCGTTCTGTTGTGCCGCCGACTGCGCCCACGCACCCACTGCCAACATTAATGCCAAGGCCAGATTCATCAACCGAAAAGCCAAAGCGGCTCCTGCTCTATTCCGCATCATTCCCCCAAAAAAATTGCACCAAGCAGGAACTATAAACGATGACACGTTTCGGCTGCTGTTCACTCCGCGATCAGAAGCGATAACCGGGCTTCAATTCGCACCGGTAGACGGTAGATTTTTCCATCTCCCGGTTGGTTCGCGCAGTGCAAGTTGCCCAACTGAGATAGAGGTTGGGGCCCAGCGGGAAGACCATCGGAGTTCCATCCAATTCGGCTTCGATGCTCACGCCTTCTTCCGTGGGCGGTAAGGTAAAGTTCAGCGTTTGTCCGAAAACAACGGGATAGGACTGGCGCACGCTCGAGTTGATTGAAGTTCTGAACACCTCAGCTTCGAGCAGGAACGTCGCCGTATCCGACCAATCGAGCGCAGTGACTGTGACCGTCCGGCCGCCTTGAGCAAAGCCGCTCGTATCGATTCGAGTAAACGGGCATGGGCCGGCAATACACGACGCACGAACATCGCGAAATTCATTATCAGGTCCAGCATCGATGGTGGTGGAACCGGTCGCTGCCTTCCAATCTCCATCGGGCGAGCACGGGGCCTGACGATTGCAGGGAACGTTGCCCTCATTGATCACCTGGAACGTCCTGACGGCACTGGCGATATTCTCAACTCCTTGAGTATTGACCGTATACCGGATGCGCATGTTGGAAACAACGACCGCCTTTTTAGCCTGCCGCGGTGTTTCCTCAGGCGCCACGGGAGTAAGCTCGGCCACATATAACTTCTTTGTTGTCAGTCGCAATCCGGTCACCAGGGTCATGTCGAGCGGCTTATAATCGGGACTGCGAAAACTCAGGATCAGCCGTTGGCCCGGCCAGACATTCTCTTTGAAATTGAGGTTGAAATATCCCGAGGCGTCAGATTGCGTGCTGACTTTCATCGCTCCATCTGTGGCTGTTACAACGGCATCGGAAATCGGAAGTTGCTTCCTCGTGTCCGAATCGCGTCGAACGACAGCGCCCTGGATAGACACCGCGCGCGGCCGCCAGCGATTGGTGCGCAAGGCAACCATGACGATCAATGCAACGGCTACCCCGATAAGGGAGGCCCAAATGGCAAACCTTCTCCAATTCATCGATCTCCCACTCTCATATCAGATATTTTGACGCATTCTTGCCCCTATCCGCTGTCCGGACTGATCCTATCGCAGGCGCCTTCTCTGCATCTAAAATGGGGTCGGTCCCAATCATGGGCCGAAAAACTAAGAAGCCTGAGGAAAGGTACGCGTTGGATCCATGGGAGCAGCACCGCCTGGTGAGCCTCGCCAAGGCCGATAACAAGCGCAGTGGACGGATTTCGCGCCGTTCGCTTCTAAGACAGATGGCCGGCGTTACCCTCGCCCTCCCTCTCGCCGATGCGGCATTAGGGTCACTGTTGGCTGCGGCAGCCCCCCAGCACGGACAACGCACCGGCCAGCACACCCAGCCCGCGCCAGAACCGGTGCTGAGCACCCTCACTGGCGAGGACGACCAGTTTCTGAACGAACTCGAACATGCCAATTTTCTGTTCTTTTGGGAACAGGCCAACCCAACCACCGGATTGATCAAGGACCGCTGCGATGTCCGCAACCGCGACACCAGTATCGCCGCCAGCATTGCTTCCACCGGCTTTGGGCTGACCGCGATCTGCATCGGCCAAATGCGCGGCTTCGTAAGTTATGAAGACGCCCGTGCGCGAGTCCTGGCATCGCTTTCATTTTTGTGGCACAAGCTGCCCACGCACCGCGGTTTCTTTTACCACTTCGCCAACATTAATACGGGTGAGCGCGTCTGGGATTCCGAGGTCTCGTCGGTCGACACTGCCATGTTATTGTGCGGAATTCTCACCTGTCGCCAGCACTTTCAGGATAAGGCCATCGACGAACTTGCCCATGCCATTTTCGATCGCGTCGATTGGACCTGGCTCTCGGAAGACACGACCCTCCTCTCGCATGGCTGGACGCCAGAGTTAGGATTTATTCACTCTCGATGGGATGATTACAGCGAGTTGATGATGATGTACCTGTTGGGCATGGGGTCCACGTCCCACCCGCTGGCTCCTGAAACATGGTTTGCGTGGAAAAGAACGGTGTTTGAGTACGATGGTCTACGCTACGTGGGCTCGTTCGCACCGCTCTTTGTCCATCAGTACTCCCAGGCCTGGTTCGATTTTCGCGGGAAACGCGATAAGTACGCGGACTACTTTCAGAATTCGATCATTGCCACGGATGCGCATCGACGCTTCTGCGTGGAGTTGAACGAACAGTTCTCCGACTACAGCAATGCACTTTGGGGAATCACTGCGTCAGACTCGGAGAAAGGCTATGTCGCATGGGGAGGACCGCCTGCGATGGGTCCGATCGATGGCACGATTGCGCCCGCGGCGGCCGGCGGCTCACTGCCGTTTCTGCCGGCAGAGACTATGCGCGTTTTGCGCACGATTCACGACCACTACCCCCAGGCATGGTGCCGTTATGGCTTCATTGACGCCTTCAATCCTCTGACGGAATGGTACGATCCCGATGTCATCGGCATTGACACGGGAATCACCATGCTGATGGCCGAGAACGCGCGCTCCGGGTTTGTATGGGATACATTCATGAAGAACCCTGAAGCACAACGCGGCATGCAGACAGCCGGATTCAAGCCTTACACGCCGCCTCCGGCTCATCTCTAATTGTGCAGGCAGACAGCCTGGTTCGTTCCGGAACAACAATGCGCGACGGAATCGCATCGTATCTACATAGATACGGCGATGAAGAAACGCTTCTCGCACGTCCTGCACGTTCTGGTGCTGCATCACACTTCAGCAACAAAGGAACTCCATGCCCCCCGTCCAAAACGATCGGGAAGTTACCGAAGAACCGAGCGAGACCGCTTCTGAGCAACCGTCGAAAGAGAGCGGCAACGCTTGGTCAGACCGGCTGCGCGCGCTCAAGAATGTCCCCCCGGTGCTTCATTTTGTGTGGGAATCGGGGCCTTCTGTCGTTTTTTGGAACATTACGATCCGCATTCTCGTGGCGTTCTTGCCGGTCGGCATCGGCATTATCGGTCGTTTCATCATCGATGGCGTCAACCGCATTCGCATACACCAACCGCTGCCGGAGCACTTCTGGTGGCTGGTGGGCGGCGAGATGGGCCTGGCCGTTCTTACCGGCATCCTATCGCGGTCTGTTGATTACTTCGACAACCTGCTTGCCGATCGCTATACCCACCACGTAAGTGTCGAAGTCATGCGGAAGGCCGCGGCGCTCGACGTCACCGTGTATGAAGATCCGATCTTCTACGATCGCCTGGAACGTGCGCGGGTGCAGGCCACCGATCGGTTGGCGATGATCCAGCAAATGGGTCGATTGATTCAGCAATCTGTTGGTGCGATTGCGTTCTCCGCGGTTCTTGTTCGCTACTCACCGTTTTTGTTGTTGCTGCTCATCGCCGGCATCATCCCCGCGTTCCTTGGCGAAAGTCATTTCGCTTTTCTCACTTATGCCAAGAACTTCAGGCAGACTCCGCTGCGCCGACAGATGGATTATCTGCGCCAGGTCGGCGGGAGCAAAGAAGCAGCCAAAGAACTGAAGCTCTTCAACCTCAGCAAATATCTGACCGATCGCTTCTCCGCATTGTCGCAAACGATCTACGAGCAAAACGTAGCCCTCAATCGGCGACGATTGTTATGGGGCGGACTGCTAGCCATCGTCGGTCAGCTCGGCTACTACGGCGCTTACGGATACAGTATCTATCGCACCATACAAGGCCGCTATAGCGTGGGCGATCTTACCCTGATCACCACCGCTATCATGCAGGCTATGGCTAATATTCAGCAGGCCTTTTCGACTGCATCTGGTGTTGCCGATCAGGCCCTCTTCCTTACCGATCTGCTTGCATTCTTTGAGATGAAACCGCGCGTTGAATCCAAGGAAAACGGCTTGCGCGCGCCGCGGCCCGTGAAGCGGGGCTTCGAATTTCGCAATGTTTCGTTTATCTACCCTGGGACCACCAGGCGCATTCTAAGCAACTTTACCTTCACATTGCACCCCGACGAACGCGTTGCCTTGATCGGCGAAAATGGCCAGGGAAAGACCACCATCGTCAAGTTAATTACGCGCCTTTACGATCCCACCGAAGGCGAGATTCTCCTCGATGGCGTCGACCTTCGCGAATACGATCTTGCCGATTTACACGCTGAGATCGGAGTCATCTTTCAAGATTTTATGAAGTACGAAATGACGGCCCGCGAGAACATTGCGGTTGGCCGCATTGAAGTGCCACACGAACACCACGAAATAGAATATGCAGCAGAGAAAAGCCTTGCTGCGGGTGTTATTAGAAAGCTCGCCGGAGGCTATGACCAGATGCTGGGCCGCCGATTCGAAGGTGGGGTCGACCTCTCTGGCGGTGAGTGGCAGAAACTCGCTCTTGCCCGCGCTTACCTGCGTGACGCACAGCTCCTCATTCTCGATGAACCCACTGCGGCACTCGATGCACGCAGCGAAGCCGAAGTGTTCGAGCGTTTCGCGGAACTAACGCGCGGTAAAATGGCATTACTAATCTCTCATCGTTTCTCCACTGTCCGCATGGCCGATCGTATTGTGGTGCTTGAGGGCGGCAGACTTGTTGAAGAGGGGAACCACGCAAAATTGATGGCCTTGGGCGGACGCTACGCCGCTATGTTTGAAATGCAAGCAGCCAGTTATCGTTGAGGCGCAATGATAGATACTTCGATTCTCGATCCCGAAAACGCGATCAGCGGCGACGTTCGCGAAGAACTCGCACGGGCCACCAGCGAGGCCCAATCATGGGACGTGGCAACACGACCCTCCACGCGGGGCACATTTCACGAACGCATCACGGCCACCAAGCGCGCCATTCTCCACCTCGAACAACAACTGGGCGCGCTGCCGGCATCGCCATCGGATGCGGGCGCGGACATGACAGCTCTGCTCGATCTGCGTGCCAATCCCCGGATATTGCGAGCGGCTGTCAGCGGTGTCTCCAATCGGCCTAAGCCGATCCAGGAACTGCCAAGAGTAATTCTGGCCAACCACAAGGATGAACCGCGCGCAGCTACTCTGGCCGCCACCTATCTTCGCGCCGTTAAAGGTGTTTTCTCTGCAGCAACGTTCACTGCATTTGTACGTGCGCTGCAGGCAAATGAGCCGTTCTCTGTCAATGAACTTTGGGTTATTCCCGGCTTCTTGAAGTTCTGTCAAGCCGAGCTCATTCTCGACGGGGCAAACAGAGCGCTGCGCGATCGGGATGCCGCATCTAATTCCCAACTCGCCGCTCAGTTCAGCAGCTTGCGGACAATCGGCAACACAGACTGGCTCAGTATCATCGAGCCTCTTATCGTTATTGACGAGTCGTTGTTCCAAGATCCCGCAGAGACTTATCAGTTCATGGACTTCGAGACGCGCGAAGTCTATCGCAAGCGTGTGGCCTTCGTCGCCAGGCACTCCGACTTTACCGAATCGGATGTGGCCAAAGCGGTGCTTGAGTTAGCACGCGAAAGCTCTAAACACAAAGCAGAGGATCCGCGGATTCAGCGCCGTCGCAGCCATGTTGGCTACTATCTCATCGATAAGGGCTTTCCACAATTGGCGGCCCGCGTCAGTTTTCATCCGCGCGTATCTGATCGAATTCGCGCTTCCATTCGCGCCAATGCGGACGACTTTTACATTACTGGGATCGAATTAATAACGATCTTCTTCATCGCTGCTGCACTGTTTCCTCTCTTGCCCAACTTCCCCGTCTTCGGAAGACTGGCCATCGCATTTGTGCTGATGATTCTCCCTGCGATGCAATGTGCAGCCGACCTGGTGAATAACTCAGTGACTTCGATTTTCGATCCTGAGCCGCTTCCAAAGATGGACTTCAGCGATGGCATTCCCGCTGAATGTACAACACTCGTTGCCGTTCCAACCCTGTTGCTGAATGAAAAGCAGATCCGGGAGTTAGTCACTGAACTCGAAGTGCGCTTACTCGCAAACCGTGATCCAAACCTGCACTTTGCACTCCTCACCGACCTGCCGGATTCGATTAGCAAGCCGCACACCAACGACTCAAACCCATTAGTCGAATTGGCGATTCAGCTCATCGACGAACTTAACGCCAAGTACGCCTCCCCAAGACACGGATCATTTCTGTTCCTCCATCGGCATCGCTTGTTCAATGTGCGTCAGGGCGTCTGGATGGGCTGGGAGCGCAAACGAGGAAAGCTGCTCGACCTCAATAAGCTGCTGATCGGAGAGTACGATGCGTTTCCGATAAAGGCCGGTAATCTTGATGCTCTCAAGCAGGTCAAGTACATTCTCACACTAGACTCCGACACGCAGTTGCCGCGCGGTTCGGCGGCGCGCTTGGTGGGAGCCATATCGCATCCACTGAATCAGGCCGTCATCGATCCCAAGCTTCGCATCGTGGTCGCGGGCTATGGAATCCTGCAACCGCGTATCGGCGTGAGTGTGCAGTCGGCATCACGTTCTCGAATGGCATCGATCTACTCCGGACAAAATGGATTCGACATCTACACCCGCGCAATCTCTGACGCGTATCAAGACCTTTATGGTGAGGGAATCTTCACCGGCAAAGGCATCTACGAAGTCGCGGCCTTGCACGCGGTACTGAACCATCGCTTCCCTCGGAACTCGCTCCTAAGCCATGACCTGATTGAGGGTGCATACGCGCGCGTTGGGCTTGCCACCGACATTGAACTCATTGATGACTATCCTTCGCACTACAGCGCCTATACTCGGCGCAAACACCGCTGGGTGCGCGGGGATTGGCAGATTGCCCAGTGGATGTTCGCGCAGGTACCCGATGAATCCGGCCGCAAGGTCCAGAGTCCGATTTCAACCATCGCGCGCTGGAAGATCTTCGACAATCTTCGCCGATCTCTCGTCGAGCCATTTACCCTGATCCTCTTCGTAGCTGGGTGGCTGGGCCTGGCGGGCGGCCCCGTCTATTGGACGATCGTTTCGATCCTACTGTTCTTCTTCCCAACAATCGTCGGACTCCTCTTCGGCGTAGGACGCGCACTGTTTGGCGAAAACAAAGGCAGCGTGGGGCAAGCCTTCGTTGGTTCTGGTCAAGCTGCGCTCGTAACTCTGCTTAATCTGATCTTCCTTCCCCATCAAACAATGTTAGCGATAGACGCAATCTTTCGAGCAATGGTGCGTCGCTTCATTACTGGCGAACGCTTGCTTGAGTGGGAAACCGCCGCCGAGTCAGAATCGCGCAAAACAAAGACTCCGGTGGATCTATATCTCACGTTGATGCCGTTGTTCGCGTTTGTACTTGCGGTGATTGTCTATTCGCTTGCACCTGAACATCAAGCTATTTTCGTAGCTGCGCCCCTGCTCATCCTTTGGTGCCTCGCCACGCCTATCACTGCGTGGCTCAACAAGCAGCCTCGCGAGGAGCACAAGCGGCTCACCTATTCTGACAAGACATTTTTAGAGTGCCATGCACTCCGCATCTGGCGCTATTTTTATGAATTTGGCGGCGAGCGTCACAACTACCTTATTCCGGATAACGTCGAAGAAAAAGGACTGTTCGAAGCTGCTCGCGTGTCGCCAACCAATGTTGGTCTATTACTCAACGCTCGCCAGGCGGCCTGCGAATTTGGCTTCCTTACATTGCCGGAATTCACCACCTTAACGGACCGAAGCCTCGAAACCATCGGGCGATTGAAGAAGCATCGCGGCCATCTTTATAACTGGTATGACACGCATACATGCGAGCCTCTTGAGGCTTCTCCTTTTGTTTCGACTGTCGATAGCGGTAACTTTGTAGCTTCTCTCTATACGCTTCATGCGGGTGCTCTGGACCTGCTCAAAAAGCCCCTGCTGTCGCGTGCGCTATTCATCGGACTCCGCGTCCATTGGCAAATGCTGCAATCCTTCGGAAAGCTTCCCAGTCAACTGTCGCATATCTCACCTCCCGGTCACTCGGCTACCATTGCAGACTGGAATGCGTGGCTTCCCAAGGCTGCCAGTGCCTTTTCATCTGTCGAATCCAGCGTTTCTACCGATCCATGGTGGTTTAGCGAAACCCATCACCGCATCGAATCGATACAGTCGTTGCTCAGCAACTATCTACCCTGGTTGAGTGAAGAGAATATCGCTTTACGCAAGGTAAAAGAACTCGGAATCGATCAAACAGCCGAGACACTATCGATCGAAGATGCCGCCGCGTTTGCGAAACTCCTCGAGCAGAGAATAGCCGGCATGGTTGAAGACTCGATGCAAGGTGAACTTGTTTCGAAGCTATCGAAACTCCGCGCGTTATTGCCGGCCGCAGTCAGGAATCTTCGCGCGTTAGCCGCGGATCTGCAGGCGATTGCGCTGCGTGCCGAACGCCTCGCTGAAGATACCGAATTCGGCTTTCTTGTGGATCGCAAGAGACTCATTCTCTCCATCGGCTACGACGTGCGCGGCGGCAAGATCCATGACGCATGTTACGACATGCTTGCATCGGAGGCTCGTATTGCAACATTCATAGCCATTGCACGACAAGATCTCCCTCAGCAGAGCTGGTTCAAATTAGCGCGCGACTATACACACGTATTTGGCACCTATGCCATCTTGTCTTGGACCGGCACGATGTTCGAGTACCTCATGCCTTCGCTCTGGATGCGCAGTTACCCCAACACGCTCATTGCCCAAACACTGTGCGGCTGCATTGAGGTACAACGAGCATTTGCGCGTTCGATCGGGATTCCGTGGGGCATCTCTGAGTCAGGAGACGCACGCACCGATGACGCTGGGCACTATCACTACCACGCCTATGGCGTACCCCAGCTTGCAATCTTTTATGAAGCGAAGGCCGGCCCCGTCGTATCACCATATTCAACATTTCTCGCAGTCGGTCTTGACTCAATCGAGGCGCTTCGCAATCTCCGCCAGATGTCGGCTGCCGGTTGGGTGGGCGCCTACGGTTTCTATGAGTCAGTCGATTATTCGCGGTCCTCACGGAATGGCGAACTCGTGCGCGAGTGGATGGCACATCATCAAGGAATGTCGCTGCTCGCAATACTCAACTGCCTTTGCGATAACACAGTCCAGAACTGGTTTCATGCGCATCCACTGATGCAGTCGTCCGAACTCCTGCTTCATGAATCGCAGACGAATAAGGCCGTGCTCACGGCCATGATGAAGGACTTCGCTGCCATTCCGTCGAGAGTCGGCAATGCCGCATGATCCGTCACTACGCTAATTCCTGGCATTGGCGTAATGACGGCAACCAGCGCAAAACTATGGTTCAACTTTGACGAGCACCAGTGAATTGGGCGTTAAGCTCAATTGGAGAGTTCTCCCTTCGAGCTTTACATCCTGTGGACCTGGCAATGCGGTTTCGCGATTTAGTTGATCCACCTGCGCCGGAGTTGGATCAACTGGACGGCCCATCGCTGCGTACTTCGGCAGCACGTTACCGTGATCGTTATCGAGTTGTTGGACCGTCACATGTGCTGAGGCTGATAAATGCTCGAAGACGAAACTTATCTTGTGCGCCTCACCGTGTACGTCCGGATCGACCAGGTTCCACGCAGCGATGGCCAAGCCTCCATCAGGCAATTTGGTCACCAGAACATTCTTTGAGCCGCTCGCTATGCGCTTGTCCCCGAGTTGGTGCAGCAATCCATAAGCGTAATAACTTGGCTTATTGATGCCTCCTTTTGCGCGCAACCCAAACATCCCGCCAAACACATCGGCAATCGGTCCGCCTTCTTCAAACACATCGGAGAACGTCCAAAACGACATTAAGTCGGCTGTACCATCGCACTGGCGAATCGTATTGGCGAGTGCCGAACCGACAAACAGAGTATCGCGCGCATCTTTCATCCCCTGCACATTCCACTCCGTGAGAAACAGGGGCAGGTTAGGCGTGGATGAAGTTTTAATCTCCTGCCGAACCTTGGCCACCGCGCGACAAACCCGCTCGTCCATCGGAATGTTCTCTGTTGTGCCAAATAGATCTTCTACCGTGTCATCGGCATAGCTGTGCGTGGAAACGAAATCGACAGGAACATGGTTCTGCGCGGTGTACTTTAGGAACTCACTTATCCACGAAGCCGCGGCGGTAGCTGGACCACCTACGCGCAGTTGAGGATTCACACTTTTCAAATCGCGCGCTGTATGCGCATATAAATCGAAGTAAGAGCGGTCGCGCGGAATTCCATTCCAAAAATCAATGTTCGGCTCGTTCCACACCTCAAAATACCATTGCGACACTTCTTCTATGCCGTATCGATCAACCAGATGTTGTGCGAATTGCTTGACTAGTTCGTCCCACCTATCCATGCTCTTGGGCGGCGAAACATTTTGCTTATACCAGAACGGATGGAGAGCGTCAGGATTAAACGCCAATTTCTTAGGCATAAAACTGATTTCCACGAAGGGCCGCACGCCATTTTGCAAAAGACCGTCATAGACCTGATCGACGTAGGAAAAGTTATACACCGGATTCCCATGCTCATCCTCGTTATAGACTCCAACCTCATCATGCAAAATGGCATGAAAACGAACATACTTGAAGTCCGAGACTTGCTTGACTGCGCGCAAGTCTTCACGGTAGCTCTCGCGCAGCGTTAGAATCGCACGTCCCGAACCAAACATTTGATCCCAGAAATGGGGGAACGGCGTTGTTGGGGCTTCAGCGTTGATCTCGATCTTCTCTTGACCATTCGCATATGGAACATAGAGCAGAACAAACAAGAATGAAAGCGCCAGGATTGACACCATTCTCCATCGAAACATATAGCTCCCTTTCAAAGACAAACTATAAGATGCGTCATCAACTATTAGCGCTAAAGCGACGAGCCGCAGATGTTGGTCTCCGGCTCGTCTGGATGAGGTCCTATCGCGCTCGTCTCCTATCAGAATTCAAACCGTGCAAGCAGAGTTACAGCGCGTGATCCAAGCGCGGATTGAGCCTGCCCAAAGTTCTTCGCTTGAATATTGTCGGAGATGCCGCCGCCGTTGGAAGCGCCTCCAGGTTTGAAATTTAGGTTATTGAAAAGATTGAATGCGTCTGCGCGAATAACAAAGTGCGCATTCTCTCCCAATCCACGAATTCTCGGCAACCCAAAGTTCTTCGAAACCGTTGCGTCGACGTCCCGATATCCAGGCCCTGTAAATGAGTTCCTTCCCACTCCTGGCGCTTGAGGAGCTATTCCACCTGTAGCCGGAAACGCCGGACCCGCAGTAACAGCGGGAGGTGCGAAGTATGCTTCAGCTTGGTTCGCTGAAGTCGCGGCAAGCGGAAAATTCGAGTTAACCCCGTTGCCTACTCCAGGACCGGACTTATAGGCATCATTGCTCGTGTCATGTTTCGCGCCGCCGAGGTACGCAGCCGGCAGCAGGTTTGAGTAACCGCATGTCGAACAATAGAGGCTTCCGACCGCGCTGGTGTACACCGGATTCCATGGAAAACCCGCGTGAAGATTGAGTATTCCGCTCAGAGACCACCCACCGGCCGCTTTCTCGATCCACGCATGATTGCCACGGAAGAACACCGGCTGCCACATACCATAAACCTTGAACGACTTGCCGATGTTATAGTCCGACCGACCATAGGAAAGGCTCGTGTCGTATGGATAGTATTGTTCTTCGTACGGCGCCGAGCTTGTATCCATGCTCTTGGCCCACGTGAATTCGGCATCCATCATGAATTGGTGTGCCATCTGATGCTTCAATCCCGCAAGCATTGCGTTGTAGTTCCCATGCCCTTCGTTTCCGAAGAAATTGACACTGTTTACTTGGGGATTCAGAGGTATACCTTCGACAGATGCGACAGCATCAGCATCGTAGTGGAAGTAGGTGTGTTTTGCCACGCTGCCTTGATAACCAATCGATGCCACGAATTGATGGCCCAGATCATATTGAGTGTCCAACGAGTAGTGTTGGGTATAGATAGTCGGCATGTTCTTCGAGAATGCCGTTACGCTGACTTGGCTGGTCGTCGGAAGTCCGTTGGTGCCGAACGTCTCAATGGTATTTGGATTGGGCGGATAACCGAATAGCGAATGAACGTCACTCGGAATCGCATAAACGATTCCCGGATTTGGCGAACTTGGTAACGTCATCGTGAAGTTTGGCGTGACCGTTAATCCTGGATTGCCATAAACGTTAGCAGAGATGGCGATCTCATTCTGGTTGTAGTTGAGCCCATAACCGGTGCGAATCACCATTTTTTCGTGGAAGACACCCGGTGTCCATGCCAATCCGAAGTTAGGGCCAAGGTTCCCCTTTTGCGACTGCCACAGCGGGCCGCCTTTCTGTATCGTAAGACCAGTAAGCAGGGCATCGCCCGCGCCCAGGTTCACTGAATACATGTTGTCTTCTTTCGAAGTCAGCGGTCCAAAGTATGAGTAGCGCAGGCCGAGATTCAGCGTTAAGTTCGGCGTAACTTTCCAGTCGTCTTGCGTGAAGAACCCCCACAAGTCTTGTCGATTGTCTTGCCGACCTGGTGTCGGAGTACCGGTTGTTGGATCAAACGTTCCTGACTCAGACATAGGTGCGTCGTTTAGGAAATCCCACATATTGAAGAACCCAAAGTTGGGCCTCGCCGCATACGCTGCCTCGTTGAGATAGTAAAGACGAGTTACTTCTCCGCCAAATTTTATTGAGTGCTTACCAGCAATCTTGGTGGCCACATCCTTGTAGCTGTAAGTCCATTGGTCCAGAACGGAAGGGCCTGGCGCACCAAAATACTGTGGCTGAATGCTCCCGATAAATCCTACCTGGTCGCTAGGCAAACCAAACGCCGCTTGTAGATTGGTGCCAACCTCGTTCCAGCGATACCCGGCAGCATTAGCGCGCGCTTCGTTCAATAATGTGGGCGAGAACGTGTGATTCCAGATCCCCGAGAGGGCATCGTTGATGGCAGAATGGTGCCAAAGATTGTAAGCTCGAACCGGTCCGTTGAAATAGGTCTGGTCTACTGGTATCCAATAAATCGCGAAGCTGGCGTGATCCTTTCCGGTCACGTCGGCGTCGAAGCGACCGTTATACTGTGACTCCGTAACTGAGGTCGGGTCGAGCGTCGTGTACTCTGCAATATCAGCCACCGATGAGCTGAGTCCGCCACCTATGCCAGGAGAAAACGGACTTGTCCATGCCGGATCCTGGGTACCAAGCGACGTCGTCAATGGACTCCCGAGGTTCAGTCCCTGTCCCGGAATCGTGAGGCAATTTACTCCTTCAACCAATCCAATATTGGCGCATGTTTGATCGATAAGCCCTTTCGCACTTACTCCTGATCCAGCAATCGAAAGGAACTGCGATGCGATGCTTCCCGCCGGTGCTAACTTATCAAACGCGCTCGTATCATACCAGCCAGTGCCTGTAACCTGAGAATTGTTGCGCTCGGTTTCGTATGCGAAGAATGCGAACATGTGGTTCTTCCACACCGGTCCGCCAATGCTTCCGCCCATCTGGTTGAACTGCTGCGAGTCCTTGAGTAAACCCCTCTCCGCTGGAGTTCCTGTGTTATAAAACCCCGGACCGTTGTAACGCTGATAAGCATTCAGGCCTGGTCGATACGCTTGGAAGAACGCACTTCCATGCGGAGTATTACTGCCACTCTTTGAAGTAACTTGTACCTGCGCACCGCTGAAACGGCCGTTTTCTGCGTCGTAGCCATTCGCCACGATCTTCACGCTGTCGACCGACTCCTCAGTTGGAGTTACTACCGAAGTACCGCCCCACACTGCGCTCGTAGTACTGATGCCATCGATAGAGATGCCATTGCTTTCGTATTGGCCTCCATTCGCGAGCGTCTGCGGCCCATTCTCTGTTGCGAAGATGCCGGTGTTGGCTCCCGGTCCGCCAGGACCCTGCGTACCCGGCAAGCTATACGAACCGCCGCCTGCAGCCTGAGAAGCATCTCCCGATGTTCCCGGTGCAAGTTGCGTCAGTTGAAAGACGTCACGTCCGAAAGACGGCATATGCTGGATCTGGTTGTCGTTGATGACACCGCCGATCGAGGAACTCTCGGTATCAATTAATGGAGTCTGTGACGCATCGACCGTAACTGACTGCGTGACCGCTCCTACTTGCAATTCAATATTCAGCGCATTCGCCTGTTCGGGAATAATCTGAACATTGTCGAGAACTTTGGTTTGAAACCCATCCTTCTCGACCACAACTTTAAACCGTGTTGCGGGCAGAGCGTTAAAGTTGTATACGCCCTCTCCGTTGCTCGTTCTCACCTGCGTCTCGCTCGTCGCAGTGTTGGTAAGCGTGAGTTTCGCGCCGGGAATTACACCGCCTTGCGAATCGGTTACAACCCCCTGGATGGAAGCTCGATATTGCGCTTGCGCCATCGGTGAAATCAATAAGAACGCGAGCACGCACAACAACAGCGTCTCGACCAACAAGTGTGTCTGACTCTTCTTGCAAGAGGTCCTGGCCTGGAACCGGTGGGGGAAGTACATATGTTCTCCTTTTCAAGTTTCCGCAGCGTGACGCGATTCCCGCGACTGATCGACAATTGCACCGTCGTCGGAGACATTTCGCTCCCATGAGTGAACAAAGGAGCGTACAGCGCAAATTGACAGGGGCTAAGCGGGGAACCGAGATTGGCTGCTGGAAGGGCAACGCGGAATTGCAGTTTTTTACCGACATCGCTACATTTTGCCGTTTTTTTTGATGATGCCCGAGTCTATTGGGTGGCCTGTGGATCTAGAGACGGCGCGCACTCTTTTCTACAAAGCGCATCTTATGGAACCAGGCAGAATCGGTTATCCTCTATCGAGCTTGGCGAACGAATTGGAAACTTGACTCTACGTCTTGAGGGTGTGACCATGCAGGAGAGCGAACAAGCTGTTGTTGCGTCCGCGACCAATCGGTCCAATGCCCTCGATGGGCTGCAACAGGGTCATGCGCCCGCAGTCATCGCGGGCTTCTCCGGCTGGCTCCTTGATGCCTTCGATTTCTTCCTTGTAACATTTTGTCTGACCGCTATCGCCCGCGACTTCCACAAGTCCGACGCCCAAATCGCCTTGGTCATTACCATGACCTTGGCTTTTCGACCCGTAGGTGGTTTCATTTTCGGAATCGTTGCTGACCGCTATGGCCGTCGCATGCCCTTGATGATCAACATTGCAGTGTTTGCGATTGCTGAAATCTTGACCGGCCTCGCTCCTAGTTACACCGCTCTCCTGGTTGTTCGCGCCCTTTTTGGAGTGGTAATGGGAGGCAACTGGGGCGTCGGAGCATCGCTCGCAATGGAAGGAGCGCCCGTCGCCAAGCGTGGAATGTTATCTGGCCTGCTTCAGGAAGGCTATGCAGCAGGAAATGTTTTGGCCGCCATAAGCTATTTCTTTCTGTTCGGCCGCGTGGGCTGGCGTCCGTTGTTTTTTCTGGGCAGCCTGCCTGCAATCGCGTTGGTCCTATTCATTCAGTTCCGCGTAAAGGAGTCCGCAGTCTGGCAGAACAAATCGAAGGTCAAGCAATCATGGCCGGAGCAACAGCGCGAAATTCTCTCGCATTGGAAGCTGTTTCTCTATCTGCTTCTCTTCATGACCATGATGCTGTTTGCCTCGCATGGTACCCAGGACATGTATCCCACATTCCTGCAGCGACAATGGCACTTGTCTCCTTCGCGTCGCGCGGCGATCACTGCTATCTCTGGTATAGGAGCGATCGCTGGTGGCATCATCTTTGGGCATCTGTCCGATCGCTGGGGTCGACGAAAAGCGATTATCACAGCATTTATCTTAGGAGCGATCGTCATACCCGTATGGGCCTACGCTCCAAATCAGCTCCTGCTTATCGTCGGAGCATTCCTCATGCAGTTCATGGTCCAAGGCGCATGGGGCGTAATCCCGGCACACCTGGCTGAACTTTCGCCCGACTCAGTACGCGCGCTTTTACCTGGATTCGCGTATCAAAGCGCCGGTGTAATCGCAAGCTCGGTAGTTTATATAGAGGCCATCTATGCCCAAAAGACGAGTTACTCAACCGCCATGGCACTTACCGCCATAAGCGTATTCGTGCTCGCTTCGATCATGGCGTCGCTAGGGCGCGAGCGGCGCGGACAAAGGTTCGGTTCCTGATCGGAACGATGCATGGCGCTGATCAGGACTCCTTGCGCTTTCTCGAAGAGTTCTTGGCGTGGCGAGACAATGCCGCATGACTTGTCGAAGACTTCGACTCTCTCTTCAAACCTTTCCTGCGGGCGTTGCTTCTGGTCGAGTTTTCACTTTCGCCGATTTGGGGAGAGGTTTGTCCCTTCTCGTAGTCTCGAACTGCTTTTCTCCTCACCGATGGTGTCCCTTTTATTTTCCTTGTTCCATCAGGTTGTTCTCCGCTTGTTGCAGGGATATATCCGCGGGCAGTTGTTTGAAGCGGGTTTTCTCGTCGTCTTCCTGCTCAGAGATCGTTTTGAATATGAGCGCATGACCTTGAATATGGACGTGCGTCTCGGTGATCTGCCACAATAACTTCCCTATCTCTCGCCGCTCCACATCAAATGTTCCACCCGCGTTGAGCCGCCCTAACAAACCCCCAAAAATCGTTACGTCGCGGATCATCCGACCCTTCAGACTTACGATCCGATGCTGCAACGTGTCGATCGCCATGTCCCCCTCCATCGCTGAAAATACCTTCGCTTCAAAGTCCGGTGGACGGAACTGCGGGTCGGGCTTGAAATGAAATACGGTATTCGTACCCTGTGTACCTTTGCTTGTCCAAAGGAAAGCCTGCGGCAACAAATTGAGCAATTCTTCGGCTTGTTCATCGTCATGCTGTTCGCTCTTGCGCTGCTTCGATCTCGCCCCCCCGTCACGAACAAAAATATCCAGTTTGCTTTTCTGGTCTGCTGGCGAAATCGCCTGCCCATTGACCTCGATCACGCGCTGCAGGTTGCCACCTCGCGTCTCAGCGACCCATTGCTTCACCGTGCGCTCCGGTCGGCGATCGGTTTCGAAATAGAGCCAATGAGTGTGATCATTCCGATCTGCAGTAAGTTCCGTCTGCACAGCTTCCCTTATGAATTGCTTCGCGTCCTGCGCAACGATCGTCGCTGGCAACAGCAGCAGAATCGACAGCATCAAAAATCGCTCGGTCTTCTCTATCATCCAATCTCCACTCCTTCATCCCTGGTCACTTCGGTCAGGCTCTCAATTATTTGACGCGGCTGGCCACAGTTGCGATCATGACATTCGTTGACCGCCCCGAGTATTGGATGCTCGAAAGTTGAAGTAATCTAATCGCATTTCGGCCCGGGGCCAAGCAACCCATCCATGCAAAGGAGCAATCGTCATGCCATCTCTATCGAAAGAAAAAATCGCGTCTCTTCTAATCTCCGTGCCCGCCTGGCAAATCGAGTCCGGTGAATTAAGTCGGACGTTCTCGTTTTCCGACTTCAAGGCCGCGCTCGACTTTGTGAACAAAACCGGGGAACTCGCGGAACAGGCCGGTCATCATCCCGACATAGATATTCGCTACAACCGCGTGCGACTGGCGTTAACCACTCATGACGCGGGTGGTCTAACAATCAAAGACTTCGATTTGGCTGCGACCATCGACAAGATCAAGTGAGTCCGAGTAGGCGCAATAATCCCACTTCTCCGGACTTGAGATCTCTAATGATTCGCGGGCACCTCTGTGAAGCCGGGCAACATGCGTGCCGTCGAGCCAAAGAACCTATATTGGTGAAACGACATATCGTTCAGAATTGTTTCAAAGGGCGCATAAACTTTGAAACTCTCGTGCCATTCTGCAATATTCATAATGCGACGCTGCCTTGAAATGGAAACACTTCTTTTCGGGCAAATGAAAGTCTTCCCACCAAGCGTCAAGGGACCGTACTCCACCATAACCCCCGATTGCTCAAGCGGCAATCTCCATAAGTCAGCCTGCACCGTCAGGCGAAGAACGGCGCCGCTATCCGGATCGATGGCAAACTCCCCGTGAAAGGGAGCTTTGTTCTCGAAAGGATACTGCCCTTCATCGATTGCGAGGCAGCAGAATCCCGCTACGAAGAGGCCCGCCTGCTGCGGAACCCGATAATCAAACACAGCCTCGAGCCCATTCGCGCCGCGCTCCCAACGGCTCCATGTTAGCTGGCTTTGTGGTGCAGTCGCGCCAACAAACACGTTCGCTAAAATCGGGCCAAACGTTCCCATTGTGTTCAAAGCCTGCCCACGCGAAGTTCCTTTGACTGACTCCTTTTCGACAACCTCCCTGCCATTGCTGAAGTGAACCGTTGCCTTCGAGATCTCACCCGCATGGAGTGACTGATCGCCGTCCGCAGTCTTCCAGGGAGTGTCAGACTTTTCCGCATGTTCGAGGAATTGCATCGTCGTGCGCCCTGCAATTAAGTCGGGTAATTTAGGGATGGTCTGGTTCACATATTCGATGGCGCGCGCGATAATCTGCCGTTTCTCGGCTACGGTAGGCGGTGGAGTCGCAGCGATTTCTTCTGCCGGCGGAGCCAGAAACACCGACTGATCCGCCAGCGCAATGAGAGCCTGCCGCGCTTTCCTGCCCACCATATCTTCCAGAATTCCGAGCTTCGTGCTGTTCAATCTTTCCGTTAACTCCATGCGGTCCAACCGGCGCGCCTCCATGCTGTCCGAGACAGTCCGTCGCACCTTACCCATCTCGTCCTCCAACTGGGCCACCGTCACTCGCTCGATATGATCCGGAGACTGATCGTAATAGACTGGTTCATCGTAATATCCGGTCCGTGTATGGGCCGTTAAATCGTCACGGTTCACTATCACTTTCAGAGAGTGATACTCGTCCACAACATTTGTGCGGGGCGGATCAAAGGTTAATGTGTAAAATCGGCTTGCCTCGTCGACTCGCTTCCCAATCGCCTCCCCCAGATCGTTACGCGTTTCTAGTTCGCCCCCGCCTGTCAGCGCCGCGATCACCTGCATTCCCAGTATCCCTACGTCTATTTCTTGGGATGTTCCACCCCGAAGATAATCCGGATAGATATAGTCGACGATCGGCACGGGGTGCCCATTATCGTCATACGACGGCCACTCTGTCGCGCGCCACAGTTCGATCCGAGCTTCGCGCAGACGAGTTGAAAACTCTGTCAGGTTGTCAAAGACCCCGATACTCTTGCCCTGATTAAGTCGCCAACCAAGCCCAAGCCAGAACATGAGTTTTCTTCCAGGCTTCCGGCGCTCCTCAATCGCGATCGATCCCAGAGCTACGAGAGATTGCGGCAGTTTATCACTCGCGACCGTAGATCTTCCAACCTCGTCATAAGTCTCGAAGAACGGACCGTCGCCACAACCGATTGGGCCGATACAACGAATGGGAGTCGGATGCGCCAAGCTTTGGCCGATTGATCGCGGTTCTCTTCGATTCGCAACAACGTCGGCCAGGAAATTTCCATCGGTCGAAGTGTCTGCCGTCCCTCGGAGTTTGCCATCACTAATCCGGTAGATCGTGACCGGCTGCTCGAGATGCCCTCCGTTCCGGCGCAAAAAAGCCTCGGCTTCCTTCTCTGCATCGGCAAGCAGCCTGGTCGGCAGGCTTAACTCATCGATCACCAGGATCACTTCAATCGGAGGCACCGGCTTTTTCGCCGCTTCGTCGAAGGCTTTAAACGTGACCAGCTTTTGCGGTTGCCCATTATCCAGCAGCGAAAAGTCTTTCTCTGTGAGCTCAGAGACTGGCCTTCCCGACTTATCTTTCACGACAACGTCGAGGTGAATGATCCCTTGAGTCGGATCAGGCATCGGAAACGGCGTGCTCATCGCAGATAGTGGGGTCGCCCCTGGCCCCTCTTGTCCAACTGCGACGGATGTTATGAGCGAGGCGAGTGCTAGGCTGAGGCGCAATGCCCTGCGGATGCGATTCACCTGCGTTAGAGTCAACCGGAATTCTCCGCCCGAAGTATACCTCGCAGCGAAGGCTATTGACCCAGCGGAACTGATTGCGAACCCAAACGAATTCCTTTTGAGCGCTCCAAACGCACATCGGCCGGAAGCGCATTTCGCGTTTCCGGCCGATGTAGTTACGGAATCCAGCTCAGACTTAGCGAGTCAGGAAGCCGTTCGAGACGTCCACCAGTTCCTCCGCAGGTGACTCGCTTGTGTTGGGCGAGGTCCGATTTCCCTGTGCCGCGAGCGCCTTGCGAACACCGTCTCCATAAGCCGGATCGGCCTTGTCAAAGTGAGCAAGTTGGCGTTCCACGATGAACTGTGGCACTCCCGTCATGGCCGTAGCAATGTTCGAGCAAAGTCTAGCTTTCTGCTCCGGCGTGAACATACGAAAGAGATTGCCCGGCTGCGTATAGTCGTCATTGCCTTCGCGGTGGTTATAACGATCCGCATCGCCGGTGATGCGCAGCGGCGGTTCCTGCGCCGACTTGTCCTGCACCGGGCCATTGAAGCTGTTGGGCTCGTAATAGGCGTCCGGGTTGGCCGTGTTGTTGTCGAAGAACCGCATTGCGCCGTCTTTGTGGTAATGATGCACAGGGCATTTCGGCGCGTTCACCGGCAGCGCTTCGTAATGGGTGCCTAAACGATGGCGATGTGCGTCCGCATAAGAAAAGATTCGCGCCTGCAGCATCTTGTCCGGCGAGAAACTGATGCCGGGCACGATGTTCGAAGGGCTGAAAGCCGCCTGCTCGATCTCGGCAAAGTAATTGTCAGGATTCCGATTCAGTTCCACCACGCCCACCGGGATCATCGGATAATCCTTATGCGGCCAAACCTTGGTCAGATCAAACGGGTTATACGACGTCTTCTCCGCGTCCGCCTCGGGCATGATCTGAACCTGAAGATTCCACTTGGGGAAATCGCCGCGCTCGATTGAACCATAAAGGTCTTCCTGGTAGCTCTCGCGCGTCTGCCCCACCACCTCAGAAGCCTCGGCATTGGTCAGGAACTTGTGCCCCTGCGCCGTCTTAAAGTGAAACTTCACCCAATAGCGCTCACCTGCATCATTCCAAAAGGAATAAGTATGCGACCCATAACCATTCATGAAACGCGGACTGGGCGGCAAACCGCGGTCGCTCATGAGAATCGTCACCTGGTGTAGGCTCTCCGGTGACAGCGACCAGAAGTCCCACATCGCCGTTGTCGAACGCAGATTCGTCCGCGGATGTCGCTTCTGCGTGTGGATAAAGTCAGGAAACTTGAGCGGATCGCGCACGAAAAACACCGGAGTATTGTTCCCAACCAGGTCCCAATTCCCTTCTTCGGTGTAATACTTCATGGCAAATCCGCGCACATCGCGCTCAGCATCGGCCGCGCCGAGTTCCCCGGCCACAGTCGAAAATCTAAACAGGCAAGGCGTCTGTTTCCCCACCTCAGAGAAGACCTTCGCCTTGGTGTATTTCGAGATATCGTGGGTGATCGTAAGCGTCCCGAAGGCGCCCCAGCCTTTGGCATGGACCACACGCTCGGGAATACGCTCGCGGTTTTGATGGGCCAGCTTTTCGATTAGCTGGTAGTCCTCCAAAAGAACAGGGCCGCGCGGGCCAGCTGTGATGGAGTTTTGATTATCGGGAACAGGTGCTCCGGCAGTCGTAGTCAAGCGATCAGGCATCAGTGCAACTCCTTGGCTTTCGGGGTGTCTTACACAGCCCCTGGGTTGTCTTACGTTTGTCTTACGGTGTCTTACAGCCGTTGCCAGGTCGCATCTCGCACGCTCGCAGCAAACCTCGCGTCCCCGCAACGGACTGTCATTGCTCTCAAGCTAGCCCTCGCGGAACGATATAGCCAATCGATTGTTTCTACGATGACGATTGTCGTGGACTATGATGAAAACAGCTCAAAAGAGGTCATTTCCACTCGTGAATCTGCAAGAATTGCGCTATTTGGTGGCTGTCGCGGAGCACCGGCACTTCGGCCGCGCCGCCGAAACTTGCAACGTCAGCCAGCCCACTCTCAGCAGTCAAATCAAAAAACTCGAAGATGAACTGGGTGTAACCCTTTTGGAAAGAACAAACAAGCGAGTAGACCTCACCCCGATCGGCAGCCAGATTCTAGTCCACGCGCAACGGGCGCTCGCCGAAGCTGGCCAAATGGAAGCCTTGGCGCGCGCAGCCCGCGATCCTCTGATGGGGCCTCTCAAATTGGGAGTCATCCCAACCCTGGCCCCCTACCTTATGCCGATGATTCTAAAGCCACTTCGGCAGGCATATCCTGACCTGACCATCGAGCTTTGGGAAGACCAGACCCGCGCTTTGATCGACGGACTGCGTAATCACCGCCTCGACGCAGCACTCCTCGCCACGGAAGCCGACGCCCCGGAGATTACAGAATTGGCGCTCTTTGATGAGCCTTTGCTCGCCGCGCTACCATTGAATCACCACCTCTCAGGATCAAAAACCGTCAAAGAATCTGCACTTGCGGGCGAGTTGCTGGTGCTGGCCGATGGGCACTGTCTCGCCAATCAAGCGCTGGCGGCTTGCGGATCGAAAGGCGGCCCAGCACGCAGCGGGTTACAGAACTCCATGCAGGCTGCGACTTTAGAAACCTTGGTGAACTTAGTGGCCGCGGGCTATGGAGCCACCTTGATACCGGCCTTGGCTGCCGGATCCCTGGGGCACCGCGAAATCGTACTGCGTCCGCTGTCCGGTACCTCGTCCCGCACGATTCGCTTGGCCAGCCGCCCCGGATTTCCCCGTCCACAGGCCCTGCGAGCACTCGAAAAAGTCATTCGACTGGCGGTCTCCGCGGTTCTAACGCCCGGAACCTAGACAGGCACCCGCACCCTGTGGAAAAACCTGTTGAAATCTCCTGCAACCCTGCGATCTATCTGCAAATTCCTCCGGTTCTGCATAAAGTGGATTTCGGCCTGCCTTATCCACAAAAACCCGTCTCACAACCGTTGACCGCGCCTTCCCCGCTGCATAGAGTCAGAAGGTATAAGGCAATTTTCATCGAGCGCTGCTTTGGGATTCCTTCGCGCCCGAGAATTCGAAATCTGAGCCCTTTTAATCCGGAGTAGACATGCTGAAACTAAAGAAAATTCATATCCTCGGCTTCAAAAGCTTCTGCGATCGCACCGAATTGACCGTTGGTGGAACCGGAATCGCAGTCGTGGTAGGGCCAAATGGATGCGGCAAGTCTAACATTCTGGACGGCGTAAGCTGGGTCCTCGGCGAACAGAGCGCCAAGACCCTGCGCGGAACCAACATGCAGGATGTGATCTTTGCCGGCACCCGCGACCGCAAGCCGCTGGGCATGGCCGAGGTCACATTAACCATGGTCGATCCTGAGGCTTACGACGGTCCCATACCCGTCGAGCCCGAAGTGATCATGGATAAAGAGTCGCCCGCGGATTGGGACGAGGATGAGGTCCGCCGCCAGCGCGCCGCCGAAGCAGAAGAAATGGCTGCCTCCGAACAGCCCGGCCAAGTGATTGAAGAGGATGGCGAAGCCCCGGCGTCGCCGCAACCCCCTTCCGCCGATGCGCAAGTCGGCGAAGGTCCCCAGGCCGTCGTCCTCAAAATTCGCCGCCGCAAATTCCATCGGACGCCCCAAAAAGGCGAAATTGTCATCACTCGACGCCTCTTCCGCACCGGCGAAAGCGAGTACTTGCTTAACGGCAAGCTCTGTCGCCTCCGTGACATCCAGGACATCTTCATGGGAACCGGCCTCGGCCCTGAGAGCTACGCCATCATCGGCCAGGAGCGCATCGGCCAACTGCTCAGTTCCAAGCCGCACGACCGCCGAGCCATTATTGAAGAAGCCGCGGGCATCACCCGTTTCAAAACCAAGAAGCGCCTCGCCGAGTTGCGCCTTGAGAGCGCCAAGCAGAATCTGGCCCGCGTAGACGACATTTTCGAAGAAATCACGCGGCAAATGAACAGCCTGAAACGCCAGGCAGCCAAGGCGGAGCGGTTTGCAGCAGTTCGAGACGAACTTCGCAGCCGGTTGCGTGTCGTCCTCGCCAGTCGGATGGCCCTCATGGACGCCGATCAAGCGCGCCTGGACCAGGAAATCGCCGCGCTGACCGAACAGATCAACCACGGCGCCGTTGAAATCGGCGAAATGGAAGCCAGCCAACACACCCTCACAGAGCGCGGCTATCAACTGGACCACGGTAGCCAGGACGCCCAAAATCGTGCCAACTCCGCGGCCGTCGAACTAGAACGTGCGGCAGCGCGCGAACGCGGCAACACCGAACGCGTAGCCGAACTCGAAACCCGACAGGCAGCGGCCGCAGCCGAACTCGAGCAGACCCGCACGCAACTGGCCGGCATCGCCGAGGAGCGTACCCAGCAGCATTCATTCCTCGAGACGGCCGCCGAAGAGGCTCGGGCCTTCCGGCAAAAAGTTGAAGCGCGGCAGCAGGAAGCGCGCAAGGCCGCAGAAGAGGTCTTCGGCGCCGAACGCCAATTGGAAACGAGTCGTCGCCATGTGATGCATCTGCTGACCATGGCCTCCAACGCACGCAATAACACCGCGCAAGGCGAAGAAAGCCTGGCTGCTCTTGAGCGCGAAGCAGATCGGCTTGAGGCCGAGATGGGTCAATCGCGCAACGAGCTTGAACACCTCGGCGTGCAGACCGGCCAGGTGAAGCTCAGCTTCGAGTCCTCAACCGACGCTCTCAAGCGTTTAGAGAGCGAAATCGCAAGTCTTCGCGAAGCTCTGCAAGCGCGCCGCGCCGAAGAGAACGCGCAGCGCACGCGCGCCAACCAATTGCGCAGCGAGCACGCCGGCATCACCGGCCGCCGCAGTTCGCTTGAGGCGCTGATTCGCAACCACAGCTACTCCACCGACACCGTGCGCAGGCTGTTGAAACCCGGCGCGCTCGGTGAAGGAATGGCCCCCGTCGGCACGCTCGCCGACTTCCTTGAAGTCAGCGGCGAACACGAAGGCGTGGTCGACGAATTTCTGCGCGAAGAACTGAACTATCTCGTCGTGGGAAGTTGGACCGCTGCCGAACAGGGAGTCAAGCTGCTCAAGTCCGGCGCCGACGGCCGTGCCACCTTCCTGATCCACCCCGACGGTCCCGCCGACAGCAACATCTCCAACGAGAGCAACGGCACGATCAGCGCCTCCGGCCTCACGCCCCTCAAAGACACGATCAAGGTGCTCAACGGTTTTGGCCATTCGCTCGAGTCGATCCTACCCAAGCTCAAGCACGGCTACATTGTCGATGATCCAGGCACGGCACAGGAGTTGTCAGCGCGCCACACTTACGCCTTTTTTCTCACGCCAGAAGGCGAGTGCTTCCACAACACCACGGTGACCGGAGGCAAGCCCGCCAGCGAGGGTCCGTTGGCTCTCAAGCGCGATCTGCGCGAGACGCAAAAGAAACTCGCCACTCTCGAGGGCAATCTCGCCGAAGCTGAGGCGCAAGCCGCCGCACTGACCAGCACTATTGAAGAACTCGCAGCGCAACTCGAATCCCGCAGCGAAGAGCGTCGCCAAGCTGAGCGCGACACTGCCAATCAGGGTGCAGCACTCAAGCAGATGGAAGGCGAAGTACAACGCATCGAGCGGCGCCTTCAAGAGTGGACAATGCAAGCGGCTCGTAACAAAGATGCGCGCGAATCGAAGAAGGTAGCCATCGATCAGAAGCGTGCCGAGGTGGTGCGTCTTGAGGCCGAGCACGCGCAGGCCGAGGCCGAACTCGACACGCTGCAGGCGCAACTCGCGAGCCTGCGCCAGACCCGCGAAGGCTTGCAACAAGAGGCCGCGCAGGTCACGGCGGAGTTGGCTGGACTCGAAGAGCGTCGCCGCGGAGCTGAAGCCGCATTCCAGCGCATTGAGCGACTGCATACCGATCTCGAGCGCCGCGTGCTTGCCATCGAGCAGCAGCGCGCCGCGGCTGAGGCAGAGCGTGAACAGCGCATTCGCGAGAGCGCTTCTCTCGCCGGTCGCCAAGAGGAACTCACGGCCGCGCGCGCCGAAGCGTTAAGCCAGGCGCAGACGCTGGCCGCCGAAGCTCAAGCACTACGCCACCAGTTGACCACACTCGAGACGCAACTCAAGACCTCGCGCGTCGCTCTCGATCAGTTACGCGATAATCGCGCCAGCCGCTCCAGCGAAGTAGCCAAGCTACGCTCCGACCTTGAGCATCTTGAGGCCAGTTGCCTCACCGAAGTAAACGTCGAGGCCGCCGCGTTGCGCGCCGACACTGAGATCGCGCACATCGACAGCGACACGCTGACGGCCGAGGAAGAAACCTGCCGGGCTTTGCGTCAGCGCATGGAGCAAATGGGCCCCGTCAACATGATGGCTCTCGATGAGTACAAGGAGACCGCCGACCGTCACGGCTTCCTTGAGACGCAGCGCAAAGACCTGATGGAGTCGATCGAGAACACGCAAGAAACGATCAAGGAAATCGATCAGATTTCGCGCACCAAGTTCGATGAAGCCTTTGCCCGCATCAACGAAAACTTCTCGCAAGTGTTTACGCGGCTCTTCCATGGTGGGCAAGCATTCCTGCGCCTCACCGACAGCGAAAATCAAGCCGAAAGCGGACTGGAAATTGTCGCCTCCCCGGCCGGGAAAAAGCTGCAAAATGTACTGCTTCTTTCAGGCGGCGAAAAAGCGCTTACCGCATTGGCTCTGCTCGTGGGCATCTTCCAATTCCAGCCCAGCCCCTTCTGCGTGCTCGACGAAGTGGACGCCGCACTTGACGAAACCAACGTGGGCCGTCTGGCCGACCTGCTTCACTCGCTCAGCAAAGAGGCGCAGTTCCTGATCGTCACCCACTCCAAGCGCATGATGCACTCCGCCGACATGATTTATGGAGTCACCATGCAGGAGCCAGGCGTATCGAAGGTCGTCAGCGTGCGGCTCGGCCACCAGGAACCGCAGCGTGCGACGGCCTAACGCGCCATCGTAAACCGAAAAGCCGGCTTCTTTCTTCTGTCCAACGCACTGGGAATCTCTCTCCGGCAGACTCTCAGTGCACATCTGCTTCCCTGATGCCCCGTACAACCCAACATCGCGAGCCGCATGGGAAGCCGATTTCGCAAAATCAAAAAACAATTTGGAGCAGATGAAAGCACTTCCTGCTTTATGCGGACATGTGTCTCCAGGTTCGACCGGCGTCACCGGATGTGTCGGCGGACCCTTCGGCAAGCTAAGCCTGAAAAAATACGACGCTGCCCCAACATACTCCCGGGCGATTTCACGCGCTTTTTACGTTCCGCGACGCTGGATGTAATATTGGATCAACAATTAACGTCTTATTAATCAGGGAGCCATCGTCGATCACGACGGCTTCGACATTACACATCATTTGGGAGTGGGCCGAGGACTGACGAAAGTGATTTCGCGATCGGATATCCCTGAATGCGATTCACGGAGAGGCGAAGGATTGTGGTTTTGGGGGATACGACAAAAATGCACCTTAGCCGGTATCGCTGGTTGTTTTTTGTTCTTTTCTATACCGTAGGCGCCAATATACCTTACTGGACTGCGTGCCACGGCGTTGGGTTGCTTCGCTTGGGATGGTTTTGCGTCGAATACGCCATGGTTGGCGTGTTCGCGCTTTTCGCGCCATCCATGCTTGCCGCGAGTTTGCTGCTGCTGGTAATGGTCGCAGATTTTCTATCGGGCATCCTCCTGACCTACCATGTTTCGATTACGCAATGCTTGGCGAACATCGCCGTCTATCGCTCCGTTTCGATTAAGCGGCAATTGGCCGTGATGCTGTTCGCCCTCCTGGCACTGCTTCTGACGGCAAGTGCGGCGCCTATGCGGGCGATGACGGTGCCAAAGGATTCTCGCGGTCGTGTGGCAGCGTGCCTGATCGCCTTTGCGGTGATATCCCTCTCGGTGGACGGCGTGTGGCTATACCGCGCTACGGGAGCAATTCCCAATCCACTTCGCTCCCAGCAGAGTAGGCTGGGCAAGTTCGGGATGAACCGATACAGCGCATTGCGACTCGTCCGTGTTCCCACCGCGCGCATATTTCGCGGCATACTCACAGAAATCGAATTACGCGAGATGATCGAGCGCGACAGCCAGTCGCCCCACAGAGTTGAAAGCGCGGCAGCCCAAGCTCTCCTCTCTGGCGGATTCGGCCCCATCGCAAATCAACCGGGTGAACCCAATCTTGTTCTTATTCTGGTCGAATCCTGGGGGCTTCCAAGCAGCACATCCCTTCGTAGTGCGTTGATTAAACCCTATTTTCAGCCCAAACTTCTTAGCCGGTATAAGGTCACTCAGGGCACGGCTCCTTTTTATGGCGGTACCATTGCCGCGGAGGCTCGGGAACTGTGCGGAAGCTCCTTCGGCCTCTTTTTAATGAAAGCGTCTTCCTCGCAGTTACGGGACTGTCTTCCCCAGCGAATGGCCACAATGGGGTACAGCGATTTCGCGGTGCACGGCATGAGCGACAACATGTTCGACCGTTCGACGTGGTGGAAGACAATCGGGTTCAACGATAGATCGTTCAACGAACAACTCCAGCAACAGGGACTGCCCAATTGTCTCGGCGCGTTTATCGGCACGTGCGACAGTTCCATCGCCGAGTGGATTGGAAAGCGCCTCGCGAACAAGGAGGCAAGTCCGGATTTTGTCTATTGGGTTACGCTGAATTCTCACCTTCCGGTGCTTGTTCCGTCGCCGCTCTACTCGGGCGCTCCCTGCTTGACTACGCTGACTCTCTCCCCGGATACGGCGCTCTGCTCCTGGTACCAGCTCGTCGCAAACGTCCATCAATCCGTGGCGCGGCTCGCGACGAGCAATCTGTCTCGCCCTACGGTCTTCGCGATCGTAGGCGATCACGCGCCCCCGTTTTCCGATCCGCAAATGAGCAGCCAGTTTTCATCGACGAGCGTGCCTTTCATCGTTCTCACGCCTCGCCCTGGAGAGGCGCTCGCTAATTCACGAAGTATTGCTCGCGGGAGCGCGCAGCCGACGCCCGTACTCCATAAAGCTGCCATGGTGCAATCGAGTAAGAGCCCGACTCCCGGAACTTGAGCCAGATGCGGTGCTCGCCTGCCGGAAGAGTTACCGTATCGTTCGTAAAATGAGGCTCGGCAGTGAGTTGGTGGGGCGCGGTATGGCCCCCTATCTGGTCGGGCCTGGAATTCGCAAGAATGTGCCGGAGTTGTGAAAATCCCAATATACGGAATGCGAGCCTGGGACCGCGAAGGAATGACACAGAGCAAAAAATCGCCCCCAAAGGAAAACTTCGCTTCGGAGGCGCTTGCATTTCACAAGTTAACAAACGGGGACCAGTAGCCGGCGCTGGAGGTCGGTAGCGCGCGGCTACTGGTGATCCCTATACAAACGAGACTAGCTGCGGCTTCCCCTTTCCACGGCTGCCTCGTGTCGCCCGGCTCTAAGAGGACCTTCTTACGTGCCCTCCGAACCATGTTGACAATTGAAGTTTCCACTATGTCCAGACGCCGCACCGTGACGGTCATCACAGGACTGAGTGTGGATTACTAAGCACTAATTTAATCAGCGAGAAGCCCGTCCCCTGTCCAGGGCAAACGCATTTGAAAATCGATTGAACCAGGGAAGGGACTTTGCAGGTGTGCGCGCAGGCTCGAAGTTGCTTGTTATGACAACTTCGAGGTTTTCGCAAG
>Ga0302140_10000335_pt1 | contig 58062 bp, 52 predicted proteins | sample I_Bog_E1_1_FD_202095 | JGI IMG/M metagenome (GOLD analysis project Ga0302140, IMG submission 202095) | Peat permafrost microbial communities from Stordalen Mire near Abisko, Sweden - I_Bog_E1_1 | ecosystem: Environmental > Terrestrial > Soil > Wetlands > Peat | place: Sweden: Abisko, Stordalen...
AATCGATACGGGGTGACAAAGTCTCGTCGCAGTTAATACGACATTTTCTCGTTGCAACAACATCGCAGAAACGTGCCATGGAACTCAGACCATTTTGAAACCGTTCCTAAGGTCGATTCCCTGAAGGAATCAACATAAGCACAGGGGATTTCTCCGAGGCGCGACTATACTGTGCGGGTGTCGCGGGCGCCCTGGAGTAAAAGGGATCCGTGGCCACTGAAAGCGGCGGCGTCCGCGCCGGAAATCGGACGAGGAGGAAGCTTATGAAGAAAATGGGTTTCTTGACACTCGTGATTACAGCCATGCTCCTGTTGACTCTGGCGTTCATGGCGGGCGCGAGTTCGAAGACGTCGGGCGTAATTCCTGTAGCGGCAGCGGCGCCTGCCTTCGCCGCTCCGGCAATGCCGCCTCATCCGCACATCCACGAAGGCCTGGAAGCGATGCGCGAAGCGAAGCATCATCTGGAAGCGGCCGAGGGCGATTTCCACGGCCATCGGCACAAAGCGATCGAGCATCTCGACATGGCGATTCACGAGGCCGAGGAGTGCGAACACGAACCGTAGAGTTTAGGATTCAAAACCAAAAGGCAGCGTCTGCGGACGCTGCCTTTTTTACTGCCAGCATTTTTTCTGAACGTCAGCCTACTTCATTCGATCGGGACGGATGAATATCCCAGCGAAATGCCCGCGCGAAATACGTTGCCGGAGTTGAACTCGAAGTTATTCTGGATGTGGTAGTAGCGAACCTCCGGACGGACGAACAGGTGCGGCAAGTGGTGCCAGAAGCGATATCGGACGCCCACGCCCAGGTCTTCCATGAAATGGTTGCTGCCAGTGTAGTTAGTACACCCAGGAATGCCGCAGGATCCCAGCAGATCGAAACGGTTGCTGGCAACGCCGACTCCGGCCTGAATGTCGAGGCCAAATTTCTTGGTGAGCTTGGGCTGAAAGAGCGCGTTGGCATCGGTAAAGATAGGGCGGTAGTTCTCGTAGCCGTAGTAGCTGGCATGGTGGTAACGCCACGCGGTTTCAACGTTCAGGCCGAAGCGAGTATGCCGGAAGCCGACGTAATCGAAGCCGATGCTGGGATAGATACCGCCAGTATCGGCCGGAGGATGGAAGTTCACGGAGTCGCTAACGCGGGCAAAAGATTTGAGGATGGAGCCGCCGGCCGTGATATCGAATTGCTGGGCTGAGGCGAAGCTGGCAAACAGAAGAACGGCACACGCGGATGTAAGCAGCGCGAATTTTCTCAATACAGTCCCCTTGCCAGTCCGCGTGGATTTGTGGAATGGACCCGCTAGATTGATGACGCTATACGGGGCCGCCGCGTACGGCAGCCCCGCAACAATCCGGGTTCTCGGAATCGGCTGTTCAGGATACCAAATCCGCGACGACTCGCGGGGTCAAAAACTATTCCTTGCCGCCGAAGGTGTATCCAAGCGAAGCCCCGACTCGAAGCACGTTGTTGGAACTGTAATACCCATTGTCCGTCGAGCTATTGTTACTCTGAATGTGGTAGTAGTGAGCCTCAGGGCGGATAAACAAATGTTTCCAGGGATAGAAGCGGATCCCGGCGCCAAGGTGCTCCATGAAGTGATCGGAGCTGTTGAAGCAGCCACTGCAAGACAGGCCCTGCTCGTAGGTCCGAGTGTCGGCGCCGCCGATGCCAGCCATAAGGTCGGCACCTAGCCTGTGGCCCAGATGCGGCTGCCAGAGCGCGTTGAAGTCGGTGAGGATGGGGCGGGCGTTGGTTCCAGTGTCGGCGCCACCATAGGTGCCTTGCGAAGCTCGCCACGCGGTTTCAACGTTGACGCCGAAATTTTTATAAAACACCACGTCGCCACCGAGGTTGATATAAAGACCGCCCTTTTCCGGTGGACAACCGAGGCCGGTTGCTGCGGATATGCAGTTGCTATTGTTATTGCTGGACGACAACAGGGTGCCACCGCCCAAAAAAACGTCTACCTGCTGGGCTGAGGCAAACTGGGCGAAAAACAGAAAAGCACAAACCGGTGCGAGAAGCGCTAACTTTCTCAAGAGAAACCTCCTTATTAGTTCCGTGTGAATTCTAAGATGCGTCCGCGAATTCGTTAGGATGCAAGGATATCGCTCACGACTCATCATAATTTCAGCCAAGGGAGAAATTCAACCGGGAGACTCACGTAAAGAAACGTCAACAGGATCGCGAGTCTAGGCCCTTCCCAAAGCATAGTTCGTGCAATAGCCCTTGAACCCCGGATGCAGTGAAAAGTTGCGGAGAAAAACGACGCTTTTTGCTGGCTGCAATGTGCGGTAACGCACCTTTCTCTCGTGCGCTGGGATGACAAAATTTGGCAATTCGGCGAGTTGCGGAAGGCGCGACGCCTTGGAGCTAGGTAATGTCGGAGTACGCTGAAGAAAAGAAATCCGGGCCCTGCCAGAATTTCTCGTAACACTCGACGCAGACCCAGTCGTGGCCGTTGGTGTACCCGGTGCTATGGGCGGCATCGGCTTCGTTTTGAGACTCGAACAACTCCCAGCGGCAGATGAAGCAGTGGTCTTTCGTCCAGCCGCCTTTAACCAGTTCGAAGTTTTCTGAGTCGGCCGCGAGGGTCAAGTCGAAGGAAACCTTGCCCGTCGGTTTGGCGATCACGATATCGATATTGGTGAAGCGGCGCTTTTCCCAGTGCCAGTTGTACACGCGACAGCGCTGGACCGCTTCGCGGACGCGCTCGGCGTTGAGGCCGACGCCGTGGATTTCTAACATGCCGATTGAGGCAGACCTGGTCAGCCTACCTCGAAGGGGTCCGTCATGAGATTGTTCCCGGCGCTCGGGTGACTGCGTCAGTTGGAGACGCACGCTCTCGGGGTCGGCCCCGGCTTCGCGCAGAAGCTTGTCGGCGAGACAGCCGCTCTCGTCGAGCAAGCCAAGAAAAAGGTGCTCGGTGCCGATGTGTTTATGGGATAGCGCTTCATCTGCAGCGTATTTTAGAACGCGCTTTGCGGCGGCACTGAGCGGCAGATCGACGGAGGTTGATGTTGGCGGTTGCTTTGTTACATGGTCATCGACTCGCTTGCGAATAATTTCAAGATCAGTTTTCGGAATCCAGCGGCACAGAGATTTGTTTTCGCGTAGTAGACCGAGAAGCAGATGCTCGGTCTCGATATAGGGCGAGCCGTATTGGCTGGCTTCGTACCGCGAGAAGAAGATTACGCGTCGCGCGTTCTCGGTGTAGCGTTCAAACATGTCTTACTCCACCGCAGCAGCCCTCCGGCTGCTTCGCTTCCAGTATAGATATCCGGGCACACCGACCAGCACAATTGCCGTTCCCCAGAAAGCTTCGATGGGGCGCGTGATAATCGTGTTCAGAGTCCACGCCGCGCCCACCAAAATATAAAGCGCTGGCAGCCACGGATATCCCGTGCAGCGATACGGGCGCGGAATCTCAGGGCGCTTCCAACGCAGCAGAAACATTCCGATTACCGTTAGCGTGTAGAACAAGACCATGCCGAAAATCACATAAGTATAAAGCTGATCGTAGCGGCCGCTCAGGGTGAGAACCGCGGCCCATGCGCTCTGACCAATCAGTGCCACCGCCGGAGTTCGATACTTGGGGTGAACCCTGGCCATCTGTGGGAAGAAAGCACCGTCGAGCGCCATCGCATAGTAGACGCGCGCGCAACTCAAGATGGCGCAGGCCAGCGCGCCGAACACAGACACTGCAATGAGCGCCGAGAGCCATGTGGCGGCTGCGGGAGAGAAAAGCACCGCGGCCGCTGCCTGCGCGATGGTTTCATGCTGAGCCACATCGCTGAGCGGCAGCGCATATAAATATGTCATATTCATCGCGACGTAAACCACGCCGACGATCAAAACTCCGAGCACCATCGCCAGCGGCACATTGCGACGTGGTTCTTTCACTTCCCCGGCCACCCAGGTGATGTAAACCCATCCGTCATACGCCCAGAAGACCGCGATCAAGGCGACTCCGAATGCGGAGAGCATCTGAGAAAAGCCCATACTCGCGGTGATGCCGGCCAGCATTCCGTGAGGCGTGGTGAAGTGATGCCAGTCGCCCTTGCCGATGGCGAAGCCGAGAATCACGAACGCCGCCATGGCGACGAACTTGGCCCAGGTCGCGATGTTCTGAAGAATCGTGCCTTGCCGCAAGCCGACCACGTTGACCGCAGTCACAACTGTGATCAGAATCAAGGCCACGAGATGGGCGCGAGTTACCACGATGCCCGCGAGCGAGAGCACAAGATGTTCTTGCGAGATGCTGGGGATCAAGGCTCCGACATACGCCGCTGTACCTACGGCCAGCGCCGCGATCGAACCGCCGTTGCCCACGCTGAACAGCATCCATCCGTAGAGAAATGCGGTCAGGTCGCCATAGGCTTCGCGCAAATAAACGTACTGGCCGCCGGAGTCGGGGAACATTGAGCCCAGTTCGGCGAATGCGAAGCATGCGCACAGCGAAATCCCGCCGCCGACAAACCACACCAATAGAAACAGCACGGGATGAGGCAGTGCTCCAGCAATGTCTTTGGCCGTAAGAAAAATTGATGAACCAATAATGCCGCCCACGAGCAGCAGTACAGAATCAAGCAGGCCGAGGCCTCGCACCAGAGTGGGAGAAGCGGCTTCCGGCTTCCGGCCCTCTGCAGAGTTTTCGGCGGTGGCGGATATTGAGTTCATTATCCGATTCCGAGTTCGTCGGACGATTCAAGCGGCGTGCCGCACCGCCGGCAAATCACGGAGGAACAATCTCCGCAGGTCAGCGGATCAGTGACCTCTTCGGCGCAGGTTGGGCAGTAGAGCGAGCCGGGGCCGGGTTCTGGCGCGGGATTCTGAGGGTGCGTCGCCATGAGGAGAGAACTTTAGCACACAACGGAAGGCATCTGACCGCCTCATCGCGCAGACCAACTAGCCCGCAGCTCCGGGGCCGGATCACCTCATGTCATCAGGTTCAGGGGACACATTGGGTGCGCTACGAAGAAAATCTATTAGCCGGTCGCCGGTTTTCTTGCCCGCGCGTTTCTTGAAAAATTCCGCCGCGGTTTCGACTACGCCAACCTTTTCCGCCACTGCAGAAGCGATCCATTGATTCAGCGAGACTCCGTCCTCTTGCGCCAAACGCGGCGCCGCCTTCTTAATCGAGAGGGGAAGTTTCAAGGAATAGGTAGCTTTACGTTTCACTTTAGTCCTTAGCGACACCCATCGCACGCATTCGAGCCACGGACGTAATAAACTTGTTAAAGCCTATCAGATGCCCGGGCAGGTAACCCTTTGAAGATCAAGAACGAGCAGCACGACCCTGAGTGGTATCTAAAGAATCCCCGAACTCGCAAATGGATGGCGCAATGCTCGGGCTGTCTGCGGTGGGGATTCGCGGCCACCGCGCCCGCTAGATTCTTTGGCCGCTCCCAACTTGAAAGATACCTAGGCGAATTGAAGCTTGACGCTCAAGGTCTGTGCGATGCCTGCCAAAGCGCGTTGTCACAGCGCTAATTGTTGTAAATCGACACTATGGCGAACAATATGCTCCGGATAAACATGCATCGAGCTTCCGCCCTCGCCATCTGTGCTCTGACCGCCGCGTCGTTCGCTCAAAGTTCCGCTCCCGTGAGCATGTCGATGCTCACCGCATCCCGTGTTCAATCTCCGGGATGGTGGCCCACCAAAGGAGATGCCGCGCGAGGCAGTTACGTGGGCACGGCTGCGTGCGCGAAATGTCATGCGTCCAAGGTTGCGAGCCAGCAAAAGCATGCCATGGCCCGCGCCGCCGTTCCCGCCGCCGACGCGGAGATACTTCGCCAGCATGACCACCTCTCGTTTCGCATTGGTTCCTACCGTGAGGAGATCGTAACCAAAGCCGCGAAGAGTGTTCTAACGGTTACAGCTGGCGGCAACGCGGCGCCGCTCTCAACCGAACTGCTGTGGGCGTTTGGAGTGGGTCACCTCGGGCAAACTTATGTCTACGAAAAAAACGGCAGCTACTACGAAAGCCATCTGACTTTTTTTTCGTCTTCCCATGATCTGAATATCACGCCGGGGCAATCTCCTGGCATGCCACGCAATCTTGAAGAGGCCGCGGGACGCCGCATGCCGCCGGCCGAGACCCGCGCCTGTTTTGCCTGTCACACCACCGCTTCGGTGATCAACAATCAGCTTGATGCAAAAGACGCGGTGCCGGGCGTGACGTGCGAAGCGTGCCACGGACCGGGATCGAGTCACGTAGCCGCCATGGATTTGGGACAGCACGAAGAAGGCGCAAACCTGATCATGAATCCCAGTCGATTGAATCCGGTCGAGTCCGTGGATTACTGCGGCGCGTGCCACCGCACCTGGGAAGACGTTGTGACAAACATTGGACTGGGGTCGTTGAACCTCCGCTTTGCGCCTTACCGCCTGGAAAACAGCAAGTGCTGGACCAGCAAGCCCGACGCCCGACTCACCTGCGTCGCCTGCCACGATCCGCATCAGCCTCTGGAGCACGACGCTGCAGCCTACGATTCGCGCTGCCTGCAATGTCACGTCACTCAGGCCAGCGCGAAAGCAGCCGCCGATCAACGAGATTCCGATCACCCAGGCGCGGCCTGTCCCGTAAGCACGAAGAACTGCACAACCTGCCATATGCCGAAAGTCGAGTCTTCCATCCAGCACTCCACTTTTACCGATCACTGGATCAGCAAACCGATGAAGTGAAAGATCTGGGCTGGGTGCTCTGACAGTTTCTGATAGCACGAGCCCGCGAATAGCTATCCGCGACCACGGCATTCGAGGACGCGATAAAATCTTAACCATGCCTGAAAAATCCCTAACTCCCGATGAAAAGCTGCAGCAGGAATTCAACCGCTGGGCCTCGGCCGGCGAAGGCCCGAAGATGGAGAATCATCATCTCGACATTACCGCGAAGACGATTCGCCGGATGAATCTGCGTCCTGGCGAGCGCGTGCTTGACCTTGGCTGCGGCTCGGGGTGGGCGACGAGGCTGCTGGCTCGGTTGGTGGGCGAGGGGCCGGATGGATTTGGGCAAGTGGTTGGGCTCGACGTAGCCGATGAGATGATTCGCGAGGCTCGCACGGCGTCGAAGGATTTCGATAACGTGCTCTATGTCTGGGGATCGGCGCAGCAGATTCCGTGGGAAGAAAACTTTTTCGACAAAGTTTTATCGGTGGAATCGTTTTATTACTATGCCGACCAGGATCGCGCGCTGATGGAACTTTTTCGCGTGATGGTGCCGCGCGGAAGGCTATTCATCCTCATCAATCTATATAAAGACAATCAGTATTCGCTGCAGTGGGTCGACAAGCTGAAAGTGCCGGTGCATGTGCGATCAGAGGCGGAGTATGTCGAGCTGCTGAAGAAACATGCCTTCGAGAACGTTGAGGCGTGCCGCATTCCCGATGACACGCCCACGCCCGATGATTACAAGACGAAATCGTTTCACAGCCTCGACGATCTGCGGGCGTTCAAGCGCGAGGGCGCGCTGTTGCTGATGGCTACGAAGCCGGATCTGCGGACGCCGGCGCCAGGGTATACGATTTATTGAGTCGCACGGTCAATGAGTCGCACAGTCATCGAGTCGCACAGTCATCGACTGCCGCAGAAGTCTTCGGGGGCTTGTGCAGATCGGGAAGGGCACGACTTCAGTCGTGCCGTATGTCGGGAAAAGAGGCCTCGGCTTTAGCCGCTGAGGTAAGTTCTCGTCTCCGCGCGGCACAGTCTCAGCTAAATCTTGTCGTCATCATCGCCATGATTGAGATCCTTGGCCGGGCTCAGAGCGCGGCCATCCGGCGCATGGTGGATCGAGATGTGGCCGTTCACGTTCTCCAGCTTAATGTGAGGTCCGCCGCTCCCGAGTTCGCCGTGCAGGTCGTGGCCGACGAAGTTGTGACGATTCACATGCAGTCCGAAATCGTTATCGATTCCGCCGGAAACCGTGCTGGCTTCGATTTGCGCTTTCGAGTCCGAAGGAATCGTCAGCTCGACCGAGCCATTGACCGAGTTCAGTTCGACAGATGATCCGGAAAGCTGGTCAAACCTGGCGTCCAGATGGCCGTTGATGGTGGAAAGTTCGGCGCGGCCTGAGAGATTGTGCGCTTCCAGTCTGCCGTTGATGCACGAGGCGTGCACTTCTCCCGCTGCGCCGGTGATATCGAGCTTGCCATTGATCAGCTTGATTTCGTCGAGGCGCGCTGCGCGCGGCACGGTCAGCGTGTATTCCACGCTCGGTGGATTATTGTGCGAACCCCAGTTGAAAGTATTATCGTGGTCGCGATACTTGGTGCGAATCGAAACATTTTCTTTCGACGCGTCCACTTCAATGCGCGCCTCATCGAGCCGTTCCTTCGAGTCGGCATATTTCACGGCATCCACCTTAACTTCGCTTCGATCCCACGTGGAGATGTGGACGTCACCATTAATGTTGTCGAGTTCGACGCGGCCATCGGGCGTGAGCGCATAGGTCTGATGGAATTCTTCAGTGAATGCGCGGTGATCGGAGGCGTGGGCTCCGAGGGCGAGCGCGAACAGCGCACAGATGGTCCCCAAAACGGCTCCGGACCATGCCGGGAATTGACGTTTGCGGTTCATAAGCTTCCTCCGTTTCAACGGGTTCGACGCAGTGATTCGAAATTAGTGAGGCCTTAATCGCCACCAGCATTTCTCCCCACACTTCTATATACGATGGATGTCTCCGCGATGTTCCCTCGATTTAGCGTCTGCTCGCCCTATGCTCAGTCCGCATACCGGGGCTATAATTCGCTGAAGTGGAGGGTTCTATGAGCGTTCGACGGCCGCTGGTTCTCTCGCTGTTGATTTTGCTCTGTGTTGCGACAGTTGCAGCGCAGTCCCCGTCAGACAAGACCCATGATTCTTCATCGGCTGCGTCCGAGATCAAGAAGGACTCGCCTGAGACGCGCGCCCTGGAATCAAGCGCGCAGCATATCCTCACGCTCGAGCAGAATGACACGATATGTTACACGCTGCGAACTTATCGCGTGGCGCGCTTAAGTCCCGAGTCGGACGCGACGAAACCCGCAGGCTACTCCTCGTGTCTTCGTTCTACCCGGTTTCAGCTGAAGACCGCGGTCGATACAGTTGATGTCGCGTCCCACTGAGTAGCGAAGCGCTCTCAGTCAGCCTTCGCAGATGCCTTGTCTTGGTCGTTCTTCCTGCCGGCTTCGGTGAGCAAATAGACTCCGAGGATTGTCATCTCCGGCTCAATCGGATGCCGGTAGCGCTGGCCGGGATAGACCACATAGTAAATCGCAGGATAAAGCAAGATCAGCCAGAACAGAAGCCAGGCGCCAGGTTTGCGCCGGCGTAAAGCGCGGCCCAGCCCCCAGAAAGCAAGTACGGAAGACGCGAGGAACAGCGAATTCTTCGTTTGCGACAGCCACCAGATTTGTGCCAGCCGAGGCGGCCCCGCCCAGAAGTAGACAAAGCGTTTCACGCACAGCACGGCAAAACGCGGGTAATCCGCTTTGATATAAGTCACAGCCTGCCGCTGGCACATCGCCACGTATGCCAGTTCGCCCATCGAAACATATTGGCGCATGGCATAGAGATCCTGCGTGGGATGCAAATACTGCATCCATGTTCCGTCGGCCCCATTGCCGTTGCCGAGGCGCAGCTCCGCGCCAAAATTATCGCGCATGAAAATAAACTTGCCGAAAGTTTGATAGTTCCGCACAAGCCACGGCGCGATGCAGGCGAGGAAAACGACAGACGCCAGCGCAACGCCGGCCAACGACAAAGCCGGCTTGCGGCGCTTCGCACAGTGATACCAGGCCCACAATCCTGATGCCGGCAGAAACGAAATCAGCACGGTGCTGGTCAGCGCGGCGATGCCCCAGAGTAAGCCGAACTCCAGCCAAGGCTTCAGCCCGTCGCGGTCTTCCATGGTGAGCGCCAGCCAAAAAATCACCGCCATCAGCAAAGCCGACAGGCTCGTTTCCCAGACCCAGCGCGTGCACCAAGTCATCGCGTAGGGCAGAAGAGCCCATGTCCAGGCCGAGCCGACGGCAACCTTCTCGGAAAATATTCTTCGCGCAATCAGAAAAATCGGAATGCACGTCAGCGCCGAAAAAACACTGTTGATCGAGAGCAATACAAACGCCGACCCTCGCGAATAGATTCCGAAGAGGTGAAACACACCCGCAGTTAAGTACGGATAAAGCGGAGGCTCCCACGCAGTTGGCCCCGTCGGCGCGCCAAACGCATCGCTGAAACCGTGCCCGGAGGCGATGGCAGCGCCGATGCGTCCCATTTCCCAGCCGAATGCGAAGTTGTTGTCCGTGGCTTTGAACTTATAGGTGTGGCCGACGATGATCCAGCCCACGCGCAGAAACAGCGCAATGGCCACCATCCAAAACTGCGAGGTGCGGATGTGAAGCCACGTACTGGCGAGCACAGGAAGTGCGCGTTCGCGGCCGGCGGCCACGGCGGATCGTGAATCCATGGGTGATCTATTTGTAGCTGAGCGGGAGTCGAGGGGCAAGCGCGCCTGATCCTTGTGAGCTTGACCCTTGCGCCTTCGCAAACATTGCGGCTCTGGTGCCACAAGCTGGCCCCGCAAGTTCTACCCCGTGTAACCCTGTGCCCTCCGTGTTAAAGATCTATGGCGGCCGGTGGCCAAACCCCAACTGCCTTTCCGACGCATCTGTCCTATAATGGTGCGGACTGAGGAAACCTCATGGGCTGGCTGCAAAATAAATTCGAAAAGAATTTCATGATCAGCACGGTGGACTACGTCTTCAACTGGGCGCGGAAGTCTGCCGTGTGGCCGATGACGTTCGGCCTCGCTTGCTGTGCGATCGAGATGATCGCGTCGTCGACTGCGCGCTTCGATATCGCGCGCTTTGGCTCAGAAGTATTTCGTCCCAGCCCGCGCCAGAGTGATCTGATGATCGTTGCCGGCACCGTGACCTTGAAGATGGCGCCGGTAGTGAAGCGCATCTACGACCAGATGCCCGACCCGAAGTGGGTAATCTCGATGGGCGCGTGCTCGTCGGTGGGTGGGCCATTCAATACGTATGCCGTGTTGCAGGGCGTAGACAAAATCGTGCCAACGGATGTTTACGTTACAGGCTGCCCGCCGCGCCCCGAAAATCTTTTCTACGCTCTGCTGAAGCTGCAGGACAAAATCGATACCATGACGCTGGCCAGGAAGCCCACGGAAGTACGGCTTGATCCGAATATGCTGGAGAATTTCAAGCGGCAGGTGATGATCGCGCAAACGCTGCAGCCAAAGTAGGTTGGAAGCCAGGAAGAACCATGTGGGGACGGCCGCCCTCGGCTGTCCGCCGAGCCAAGCTCGGCCGTTCTTCCCAAGGATTCAGGATTATGACTCCGTCGAATGCCCGCAGATTCTGGCTATGGAGGTTTCACTTCTCCACTTTTCTATTAGCTCACCTCTGCGTAGTCGGGCTTCTACCGGCGAGCTACGGGCAGGTCGACGACGTGAGCCGGTTCCTCAGCCAACTCAAGGACTCTGATTACAACGTCCGATTCCGGGCAGCGGAGGCGCTGGGAAAGCTCGCAGCGCCTCCAGTCGACACCCTCATCGCAGCCCTGAAAGACAAGGACCCGAACTTCCGAAATGGCGCAGCTCAGGCTTTGGGCGAAATCAAAGACCCACATGCTGTCGAACCATTGATCGACACCCTGAAAGACAGCGATGCATTAGTCCGAGCCAGTGCGGCCGAAGCGTTGGGAAGAATCAAATCCCCCCGTGCTGCCGCGCCTCTGATCGCAGTCATGAAGGATACGAACGATCTTGTCCTGATGAAGGCGGCTGGCGCCTTGGGCGAGATCAAAGACCCCAGCGCGGTCGAACCCCTGATCGCCGTCATGAAGGGGCCGGACAGTATGGTTGGAACTAGCGTTGCCCAGGCGTTGGCAAAGCTCGGGGCGCCTGCTGTCGACCCGCTCATCGCGCTGCTGAAGGACTCGGGTTCCAGCTCAGCAGCGTCAGCCGTCGCGAACCAAATTCGCCAGATGAATGCGGTCCGGGCGTTGGGCGAAATCAAAGACCCCAGAGCAGTTGAACCCTTGATTGTCACCCTGCGGGACACCTTCTTTAACCTGCGAGTATCGGCGGCAACCGCCTTGGGTGAAATCAAAGACCCGCGCGCGGTCGGACCTCTGGTCGCCGCCATGAAGGACACGGATCTTCGGGTGCGAAAGGCCGCAAGTGGGGCGCTGGGAGAAATCGGGTTACCCGCGGTCGGGCCTCTGGTCGCCGCTTTGAAGGACGCGGATCCCGCCGTTCGGCAGTCTGCATCTGAGGCTCTGGGACGAATCAAAGACCCTCAGGCGGTCGAAGCCATGAACAACGCCTTGAAGGATGCCGATTCTCACTCACAGCAGATAGCGGCGCAGGGATCGACCTTCACCTATCTTGTGCCAAAGTACCTGGCCGCGGCAGCCATGCTAGACCCTTCGACGACGAGACCATTTCTTTCTGCCAGCTGCCAGGGAGACCTGGTGACAGAGATCCAGGGATTGCAGCAGTCCGGATGGACATACTCCGCAGAACACTCAATCGCAATGATCCGATCCGAAACTCTCGACGCGGAGAATGGGGAAGCCCTTGTAACCGTCGAGATCGCCTTCGAAGGGGCGGGCGGTGCCGGTGTCTGGTGGGATAGTGGGGCTAGGACCGCCTTGAGACAAGTGGGAAGCAGTTCCGACATCGTGAAATTAGAAGGCTTCACGGTATTTACAGCCGGCAACTCCACGATCTTGCGGGCGCCACACACGTTTCATCTAGCCTGGGAAAACGGAGCCTGGAAGATAGCCAGGATTGACCCCGCGCCAAGGACCACGGGGCCGAGGTTCAAGCCGTGGTAGTGATCGCGGTCTCTCCCTGCTCACCCACGAAGGGGTCGCTAGCTCTAGCCAGCTTTGAAAGGCCGAGGAAGCCCATGGAGGTCCGCCGCCTCCTGTTACAATCCCTGTTCTGAACTCTCAAACACCATGTCTGCCTTTCTGAAGCTCACCACCCAATCCGACCTCCCACCCGCCGACGAAGCCAAAGAATTTTCCTGCGCCGATAAAACAATCTGTATCGCGAATGTGAACGGTACATACAGCGCCATGGACAACATCTGCCTGCATCGCGGCGGGCCACTGGGGCAGGGAATGATCGAAGGCGGCAAAGTCGTCTGCCCGTGGCATGGTTGGGCATGGGACCTAAAGACCGGCGAAGCCGTGCAGAATCCCAGCATGAAGGTTGCGGTGTATCCGCTGAAGATTGAAAGTGGCGACGTGCTCGTGGAGGTCTAAGCCAATGAGCCTGAAAGGAATCATTGTTTTTCAAGTCTTCGCGGTCGCAGGAATCGTGCTCGCGATCATCGGAGCCGTTTGGTGGGCACTGAGACGCGTACGGTTAGCCGAGCAATGGCCAACGACTGAAGCTACGATCGAAGGAGGTACGTTCAAGAGCGTGCCCAGCACCGGCAACAGACAGGACCCACTTAAGGCTCCCGTGCTTTATTTCTCGTACCAGGTCGGCGGGGAATATTTTAGCGGCAGGGTCGCACTTCTGGATTTTTTCGACGACTCCGGTGAGGAGATAATCCGGCGAATGACCTTGCAGAAACTGGAGATTCACTATGATCCACAAGACAGCACACGATGGTTCATTGACGACAAGATAGCGGGCTACAGGATTGGGCAGGAAGGGCTGGAGTCCGAGGCCAATCGCCGCTTGTGAATCACGGGTGATTCCCTGAGGAATTAACCATCGAGCTTCGCGTGACCGGACGTCGATATCACTATCCCAAGAGTCTCAAGAACTTCCCCGGCTGATTGTCATACCCCGGAAATACTTGACTTAAGTTCTTGTTCCCCATGTGCCGCGCGACCGCTTCGCCCACGACCTGCCGAAAATCCGTGGTCAACGCCAAGTCGCGGCCTTCATAAAGCTGCGACTGAGCGAGTCCCGGCCAGCGCCCGTAAACTTTGCCGCCTTTCACTGGTCCGCCGAGAACGAACATGACATTGGCATGGCCGTGATCAGTGCCGCGGTTGCCGTTCTCGCGCGCGGTCCGGCCGAATTCTGACATCGTCACCACCACCGTGTCTTCGCCGAGATCGCCAAGGTCGGTCCAGAAGGCGGCGATCGATTGCGAGAATTCTCGCAAGACATTTGCGATCTGACCTTCGGTCGCGCCTTCGTTGACGTGGTGATCCCATCCGCCGATATCGGCAAACGCAACTTGCACGCCGAGGTTTGCCTTGATGAGTTGAGCAAGTTGGCGCAGGCTGTCGCCGAAGCGTCCCTTGGGATAATCTGCGCCCGCGGCAGGCTTGTACTTCGATGGATCGGCAGCCTTCAACATCTTCACTGCGTCGAATGTTTCTTCGCCCGTGCCGTGCAACACGGCGTCGACGGAGTTGTTGTACATGGCCTCGAACGCGCTCGCAGCCGGCGAAGGCTTTGCACTCTTGCCGCCGACGGAGAAGTCGTTGATGTTGTTCATCGCGATCGACGGCTCGATCCCGCTCAAGATTCGTGGAATCGATGGGCCCATGGCAATCGCCTGGAAGGCCGATTTTTGCTGCTGAAGCGGCAGGTTGTGAAGAGACCGGTTGAGCCATCCATCTTCGGTGGACTTCACACCTGGCGTGCCTGCTTCCATGAAGTCCTGCGCGTCGAAGTGCGAGCGCGTAGAGTCGGGCGACCCGGCAGCATGCACAATCGCCAGATGACGCTGCTGCCACAGCGGTTGAAACGGCGCGAGTGAAGGATGCAGGCCAAAGAATCCATCGAGATCAAGCACGGCCTTGCGCGGAATATTAATTGTGGGCCGCATGGCGTAATACTGCTGCTCGCCGTGAGGCACCACGATGTTCAATCCGTCGGCCGCGCCGCGCTGAAAGATCACGACCAGCCGCTTGGGGCGCAAGCCGGGCTCAGCCGCGCCCATGGCGGCGCGAGCGAGAAAGCTGGGTACCGCCGCCGTGCCGACAACGGCAAGCGCGCTGTTGCGAAGAAAAACGCGACGTGTGATGGACATAAAAAATCGCTCCTAGCTGCTAGCTCCTAGCACCCTTCGTATCCCGTCGGAACCGGAGGCGTTCTAGCTAGAAGCTAGTAGCTAGAAGCTAGCAGCTTTATCTTCTCTGAAACTCCGGCGAACCCAACAGCAATCCGGATATTGTGTTCGCATCTGGAGAACGCCGTGAATCCGCAGGCTTGCCTTTATTATCTTGCTTCGGTGGCGTGCCAGTCTTTCTTGCCGCCTCCATTTTTGCTGCTTCAATCTGGGCCGTGATCGAATTGTGCGTCTGCTGCGATACCCCGCCGGCGATCAGGCTGGTCTCGAGCGTTGCTAGCGTCAAGTTCGCATCCGGCGGATCGGCGCTGCTTCCCGTGAGTTGCGCCGCATCCGTTTTCACGCCTTTGATCTTGCCGCTAGTCAATGCTAGAGCAAAGTTCATGCGGTTGAGCAGCGCCGAAGTGCTCACCCAGGTTTCCGCCTTCATGGAATAGCCGGTCGGAGGCTGCGCTCCGTAAAGCGGCATGCCCATGTTGTTGAGTTGCCGTGTGAGCGGCACAGCATCGTCAATCTCCGCGCCAGTGGCTCGCACCGCGGAGGCCACAAATTCAAGAGGCGTTTTTACTTTCGCGCGGTAGGTTGCGTCATCCCAAAATTCAGGCGAGTGGAACAATGTGTCGAGCACTTCGCGGATGTCGCCTTTCTTCTTCAAAAAAGTTTTCGCCATGCGATCCACCAGAGCCGGAGGAGGGTCGTCCGAAACGAATCGTTCAGCCAGCTTCAACGAAATGAAATGCGCTGTCAGCGGACTCGTTGCCAGCCGGTGCAACACTTCCAGCCCCTCGTCTTCACCCTTGGGCTTGATCTTGTGTCCCAAAACATACTTCGGGCCGGGTTCATGCATGCGTAGATCGAATTTGAAGCTGCCGCCGTGCGCCGGGTCGTCGATGGTCCATCCGGAAAAAACTTTGGCGACCTCGGTCACATCGCGCTGCGAATAGCCGCCGTTCACGCTAAGTGTGTGTAGCTCCAGCAACTCGCGGCCGTAATTTTCATTGAGGCCGGGTGCGCTCTTGCCCGCCTTTGGCCGAACAATTTGATAGCGCACGTAAGGACTGGGATGCTCCGGAATTCCCAAAGCCTTCGCCGAGAACGGACCCACGCTCAGCCAGTTATCCAGGTAATACAACATCGCGGGACTCTTCGCTGTGGCCACGAGCAGGTCTTCGAACTTGCCGAGCGCATGCGCGCGAATCACGTCGCGCTCATAGCTGGTCAGCATCAGACGGTCGAGTCCCTTGTCTACAAATACGTTGAAGTGGTTAAACCAGAAATCGGTCATCACCTCTTCAAACTGGCGCTGGCTGTAGATGGCGCGCAGAAGCTTCGCTTGCGCCAGTTCGCCCGTGACTACGCCCGCCGGGTTATTCATGGCAAGCAAAGTTTCTTTTTGCTTTGGATTCAGGCCTTCGAGCAGTTCGGGAGCCTTTCCCCCGCGCAGAGAGTCGGCAACCGCAACCTGCGCGTCGATCGGCATGCCGATAATTTTCTTGAAACGCTCGTCCGGCGATAGGCTAGGAAGTTGCTGGAGTTCGAGGTCGGCGTAAAGTGCCTGCTCGTGCAGGCGCGCCTGCTGTTTTTCTTCGCGCGTCAGCTTCGCCGGCTTCGGTGAGGGAGCCATGGTTGCGTCGCTGGCTGTGCTGGAAGTCATGGAATCTGTTGTTGCCGCTGCTCGGTTTGCTGCCCCGCTCATTGAAGCACTGTTCATTGCGCCACTTGCTGCGGAGCCGTCCGCGCTTCCGGCGCCGTCTGACGCGGCGCTTGCTGACATCTCCGATTTCTCGGCGGGCGCACTGCTGATTTTTTCTGGCGCGGTAGCAGCGGTGACGCTCTTGCCAGCTTCTTCTTTTTTCTTTTCTTTTTTCTCTTCCTGCCGCGCGAGTTGCACTTGATAAACCGCGCGCCGTGCCGGATCCGACGGCATACTCCGCTTGCCGTTCCGCACCTGGTTAATCGCCTGGCCGTCGGGGAAGTCCTCGGCAATTTCTTTCGCGCTCATGCGCAGCGTGCGGAGCGGCTCCAGGCGCGCATCGAGCGCGCTGTCGTCAATCTTTTTGGGATGCAACTGAAGGTCAATCCACTGGTCGACGCCCATCGCCATAACCTGCTGCACATCGCCGGGGCGCGGACCGAAAGTGAGTCGATTCAGCGCGTGCAAAGCGCGTCTCTGAGCAGTGTCGTTGGGACTCGATGCTTGCTGGTCCTCGTCTTTGTCTTTTTTTCCCGCGAGCACCGGCGAAACCGTACACGCGAAGCTGAAGCAGACGAGAAGGATGACGAACTTCGCGCGGCCCAAACGCATGAGGACTCCAAGGGAAACGACGGACTCCTTATTATCAACCCGGAAGGAAGGAAAAGGTTGCTGCCCGTGATTACCAAAGACGGCAGGTTCTAAAGGACTTAGGAGCTAGAAGCTAGAAGCTTGTTACGTTAAGTACATCTTGCCGCGGGAAACCTTGTGCTGAAGGGTCGCGGCTAACTGGTCAACGTCGGCCGGACCAAGATTGACCGTCATGTGATCGGAGACGAGCGGAGTTCGATTGCTGCCCACGGCATCGCGCCGCACCTGGATCAGCAATGCATGCACGACGTTGGGATCGTATTTTTGCGGAGCCATGCGGACCAGATCGCTCAGCGCGCTCCCCAGCGAAAGCGATTCGCGATAAGGACGCACGCTGGTCATCGCGTCGAAAGTATCGGCCAGCGCCATGATGCGCACGGGCAGCGGCAGATCGTCGCCGCCGATCGCGTCAGGATAACCGGAGCCGTCGCTGCGCTCGTGATGCCAGCGCACCGCTTCGTGAATTTTCGGCCACGGAAATTGCACGCTGCTCACAATCTGATGGCCGACCACGGTGTGATCCGCCATCTCGCGAAACTCCTCGGGATTCAGCGCTCCCGGCTTGCTGAACAGACGGCGGTCAACTGCGACTTTTCCAATGTCGTGAAGATATCCGGCGCTGCGCAGCGCTGCGACTTCGCTGGCATCGACGCCCATGGCCTCGCCGATCGCAGCGGCATAGCGGCCCACGCGCAGCGAGTGGCCGTGAATGTTCACGTGCTTCACATCAATTGCGGTGGCGAACGCCTCGAGCGCCGTGTCATAGAAGCCGTGCAGCGAGGCCATCAGGCGCAAATTCTCAGTCACGCGCTGCGCAAGTGTTTGAGTGAGCGCATGGTTCTGCACCGCGAGGCCAATGTAGTTGCACAGCAAATCCATGGCATCGAGTTCGGCGTCTTCATAAGGCGCGTCGCCCGGCCGCCGTCCCAGCGCCACGACGCCCGCCAGTTTGCCCGCGGCTTTCAATGGCGCAAGGCATTTGAAAAGTTCAGGAGCCACGTTGCCATTGGAGCTGAGAAAGATCGAATACGTGGAAGCGTTCAGCACGATCGGCGCGCGCGCGGCGGAGAGCGCGTGTGCGTGCTTGGGAAGAAGAGGAATGAACGCGGGCTCGGGGAGCATGGCGAAGCCTTCGGCTGCGACCGAAGTCAACATGGTGGGCTTGTCGTTGAAAACGAAAAGCGCGCCCTCGCGTGCGCCGGCAGCTTCCATGACTGCGGCGAGCATGCGGCGTGCCGTGTCTGAAAATTCGCGCTCCGCCGTCAGCTCCGGTCCCAGTTCGGAGAGAGCTTCTACGGTGCGCAACAGCCTGCGGAAATTGTTGGTCTCGACGGCCACGATAAGTGGTGCAAGAACGCTGAGCAGAATGAGCGTAGCATGCGCGAACAACGCGCCGCGAGAGCGGGTTGTTGGTTAGTTTGGTGCTGGCACAGTCGTGCCAGCGACGCAAATAAGTTTTGTCATGACGCGCGAAGTGTTCTCATGCGTGCAAAAAGTGTTGTCATCCCGAGCGAAGCGAGGGATCTTGGTTTTTGCCTGCGCCATCAGTATCGTTGCCGTGCGCAGAAACCAAGATCCCTCGCTTCGCTCGGGATGACAATTCTTAAGGGGGTAACTCTGAGACTGCTCAGAAATGCTCGCGCAATTCCGCGAACCTTCCCAGGATCAGCAACCGCTGACCTGCCGGGGCCGCATTCACTTCTTCATGTTCCAAAATCCACGTATCGCCGTGGGGAACGAAAACCGCGTGCAGACCCGCGGCCAGCGCCGGATTGATATCGGACCTCGGGCTGTTGCCGATCATCCACGTGGATTCGCGAGCGAGTTCGTATTTCTCTGCCAGGGCGTGATAAACCGCGGAATCTTTTTCCGCCACGATTTCAGTTGCCGAAAAATATTCTTTCAATCCCGAGCGCTCGATTTTTCCCGATTGCTCCGCCTGCGCGCCCTTGGTCACCAGAATTAAACGATGCCGCGTGCGAAGATACTCCAGAGTTTGCGGAACCTCCGGCAAAAACTCAATCGAATGATTTTCGATGGTGCGAGCGAAGCTGGTGATCTGCGCGTGCAATTCTGGAGTGACCGGCTGCACGCTCAGCCGCTCAAACGTCCGAACCAGCGAATGCGAGAAGCTGTGCAGGCCGTAACCATGCGTTACGATGCACTCGCGCTCCACATCGTTGAGCACCTCGCGCACCTGCTCGGCAGAAAACTCGTGGTGATTGAGAAACGAAATAAACTTCGCGATGGCGCGCTCGAAGTAAACATTGTTCTCCCAGAGCGTGTCGTCGGCGTCGATCAGAAGGGTTTGCGGCGCGGTGCTTTTCTGGGCCGGGTTATTCACTGTTCCTCAGCAAGGATCGAAAGAATTTCGTCAGCTGGAAACCGACGTACTCTTCGCGCTTCTGGTCGCGGTAATAGCAGTTCCAATAGCTGGCCACGCGTCGTTCGATAGTCTCAATAAATTCTGGATTCGCGCGCAAGAACCCTGCATACAGCGCCGAATCGAGATTCTTCACGTTCTGCTGTATGAGCCGGAGGATTTCGATCACGTACTCTCCTACGAGCTGGACAACGAACGGAGGCACCCAAACATTTTTCGAATTCAGAATTCGGGCTAGGTGCCGCTCACGAACGAAACCATCCGTGTGTCTGGTCAGCAGACAGTCCCCGAATTCCTTTTGAGGATCTGTCAAGTACTCAAGACTGATGAGCGCGGGATCGTTGTGTATCCGAGTCGGCAGCTTCACGACCTCAGCGGCCACTTTTACTGAGAAGCTCCCACAGAGGATTCTTGTGGCCGGAAAGGTGGAGATCGCGAGACGAGCATTGTCGCGAAATGCGACAGGGAAGGCGCTCGCCAGTTCGTCGTAGCTCAGATCTGTATGATCCACCAAAGTGTCGCGGCGAAGAGGAATCGAACGCTTTCAACCCACCCAATCTACTTTCGCCTCAGGCCGAATGATCCCCGCCTTGTGGCCCATGTCGAGTAAACGCACCACAGCTTCGCGGCCATCCGGACCGTAATCCAGGGTGCGCTCGTTCACGTACATGCCAACGAAACGGTCGGCGGTCGAAGTGTCGAGATCGCGGGCGAACTGCATCGCGTAAGACAAAGCTTCTTCACGATGATCGAGCGCATACTGAATGCTGTCATGCAACGCAGTGTTGACGGCGGCAATCAGTTCAGGGCCGAGCGCGCGGCGAATGGCGTTGCCTCCGAGCGGCAGCGGCAATCCGGTCATCTTCTGCCACCATCGGCCGAGATCGACAATGCGATGCAGCCCGGCCTTGTCGTAGGTCAACTGGCCTTCGTGGATGATGAGTCCAGCCTCGTATTTGCCTTCGAGCACCTGCGGAATAATCTGGTCGAAGGGAACGACTTCGGTTTCCACTCCGGGAGCAAAAAGCTGCAGCGCGAGATAAGCAGTAGTGAGCGTGCCGGGGACCGCGATTTTTTTACTTTTGATTTCATCCTGCGAGAACGGACGCGGCGAAACAATCATCGGCCCGTATCCCTCGCCCACGCTCCCGCCGCATGACATGAGCGCGTACAAATCTTGAATATAAGGATAGGCGTGAAACGAAATCGCCGTCACATCGTAGACGCCTTCGCGCGCCTTCTGGTTCAGCGTTTCGATATCGCATAGCGTGTGCGTGAAGCGCAGCCCCGGCACACGAACCTTGCTGGTGGCCAGCCCGTAAAACATGAACGCATCGTCGGAATCCGGGCTATGGGCGATGCTGATCTCGCGCACCTGAGAAGCCGGATTGCCGCCGGAATGTTTCGCTTCGAGCTCCGAAGTTACTGTCATCGTTTGAACTCCAAACCGAGTGCTGCCGTGCTACTGCTGTGCATTCGAACGGCGCTGCCAGCGCGACGCAATTCCCGCGGCCATCATCACCTTAATTATTTCGGCGAACAGGAACCAGTAAAGGCCCCAACGGAAAGCTTGCACCACCGAGTGCGTCAGCACCGCAAGCCAGGCCAGACCGCTGCTGAAAAGTACAACTTCACCAAGAAGCCCGCCCAGCGCGGCGCGGGCGAAATTCTTGCGCCGCCCGTGTTCCATCACATATCCCGCGACCCACGCCACCAGAGGGTACGCCAGAAGAAATCCGCCGGTAGCGCCGAATAGATGCGCGATTCCCCCAGGCCCCAGAGCACTGACAGGACTGAACACCGGCATACCCGCTGCGCCTTCAGCCAGATAAAGCGCAAGCGCCGCAAAGCCGCGCCGGCTGCCGAGCAGCAGGCCGACCAGCAGCACTGCGAAGTTTTGCACCGTCAGCGGCACAGGCGTGCCCGGTATTGGAATCGTGATGCGCGCGCATAAAGCAACGAACAAGCTCGCACTCACAACGATGGCGACTTGCCGCGCGCCTTCAAAAACGCGTTCCTGTTGATTGCCTACAGTTTGAGGTGCCAGTTTTGACATGGAAGACTCTCCAAATCTTCGGCGCAGAGCATCGAATTCAGATCAGTGCCCAGATCAGTGCTCAATGTCACTCGACTGATGCTCGCGTTCGGTTTCGCCGGATGTGCCTTCCCGAGCGGCCTGCGCGGCCTGCAGATGCCGCCGCAAGCGCATATACAACGCGATTGCCACGCACACCACGACCAGCGTACTGACACCCAGGATCAGGAACCACCAGATCATCCGCACAACGCACTAGGATAACAGATGATCGGGCAGTGGGACGGGCAGTTAAGCGTATGTAGCCCCGGACGCATTCGTCCGGGCGCGCTGCGCGTTAACTACTTCTGAGCGCTCGCTTCGCTCGCGGGCGGACGAAGGCGTCCGCCGCCACACGAACGATTTACTGCGGGCTAGCTCGCCTTCGCCATGGCCCGCTTCTCGTGCATCGCCGCGACGCGCTTCAGCGTGAGCTGCAGCCGTTCGCGCGCGAACTTGGAGCCCGTGGCGATCTTCTCGATGTTTTCAAACATGTGCGGATCGCCGATCTTTTCACGCAGCTCTTTGAGGAAGGGATAAACCTTCGCGAGTATCAGGAACATTTCGCCGCTCACCGCGGGCTGAATGAACAACTCCTCGCTCAGCGCCCCTTGCAATACAAACGATGCAGCCATGCTCCAGTATCCGCCGACCTGGCGCAGCCAGTTGTTTTCCTCCGAGCCCATCGCCCCGACAACTTTCATGCAATCATCGGCGTTCTGCGGCCAGAATTCCACGACCCACCAGTTGCGAGCCTTGCGCATCTCCGCCTCGCGGCGCAGATCGTAGAGTTTCATTATGAGTTGAGCGTCTGTAGCCGTTGCTTTCTTGGACATGGGAACACCTCAGTTGGATTGAGCGATTGAGCCATTGAGAGATCGAGTGATTGGGAGATAGCACACTGCCAGCACCTCGAGCTCTACAGTCGCTCAATGACTCAATGGCTCAATGGCTCAATCGCTCAATGACTAAGCGCTCGTCGCCTCCGCTAATTCCGGCGCTGGTCGCTCGTAGTCGCATTCTTTGTTCGGACAGGCGATGACCGGTCCATCTTTCAGAAATTTTTGCACCAGATACTCGCTGCCGCAACTCGGGCATTTTTCTGCAATCGGCCTGTGCGCCGAAGTGAATTTGCACTTCGGATAAGTTCCGCACCCATAGAACGTGTTGCCCTTGCGAGCGCGCTTCTCGACCAGATCGCCTTCTTTGCACTCCGGACACTTCACGCCGATGTAGTTCTGTTTGACGTATTTGCATTCGGGATATCCGCTGCAAGCCGTGAATTCGCCAAAGCGCCCGTGGCGGATCATCATATTTCGATTGCACTTCGGGCATAGTTCATCGATCGGAATATCCGGAACCTTCTTGCCCTGGTCGAGTCGCCGCGTAGTCTTGCAATCAGGATATCCCGTACAAGCCATGAACTGACCGAAGCGCCCGCGCTTGAGCACCATCACGCGTCCGCAGTTCTCACAATATTCTTCCTGCGTAGTCTCCTGCACATCGGCCGAATCGAGATCGGGCAGGTTGATCGGATTTTCTTTCGTGAACGTACAAGTGTTCGGATCTTCCTTATCGTAGGTGCTGCACGCATAAAACGATCCGTGCCGTCCCCACTTGATCACCAGCGGCGCGCCACATTTCTCGCACTTCTCGTCTGTGGGTTTCTCCATCCGCTTGATGTTCTCCATATGCTTTTCTGCATATTTGAGATCTTTCGTGAATTTCTTGTAGAACTCGGCGAGCGTGTCGGTCCACTTCTCTTTGCCTTCTTCGATGTCGTCGAGTTTTTCTTCGAGCCCCGCGGTGTAGGCGACGTCGAAAATGTCGCGGAAGTTTTCCACTAGCAGATCGGTAACTACGAGTCCAATCTCCGTGGGAGTAAACTTGCCACCCAATTTCTGCACGTACTGCCGCTCCTGAATCGTCGACAGAATCGCCGAATAGGTTGACGGACGCCCAATGCCGCGCTCTTCGAGTTCTTTCACCAGAGACGCTTCGTTGTAGCGCGGCGGCGGCTCGGTGAAATGTTGCTCCGGCTTCAATTCCTTCAACGTAAGCTTCTGGCCAGCTTCCAGCGCCGGCAGCTTGTGTTTCAGTTCTTCGTCTTCTTCGTCTTTGCCTTCTTTCGATTCTTCGTAGACGCGCAGGAAGCCGTCGAACTTCATCACTGATCCGGTCACGCGGAACCAATAAGCATCGCCATTCTTTGATTTCGCATCGATGTCGACTGTGGTCTGGTCGAACACCGCTGGCATGATCTGCGACGCCACAAAGCGCTGCCAGATCAGCTTGTAGACCTTGAACTCATCCTCTTTTAAGTACTGCTTCACCAGGTCGGGATGCCGCATCGCCGAGGTCGGTCGAATCGCTTCGTGCGCCGCCTGCGCTTCCTTCTTCTCTTTATATGTATTGGGAGTTTCGGGCAGGTAAGCCGCGCCATATTCCTTGCCCACATATTCGCGCACTTCCTGAATCGCCTCAGGCGCAACCCGGGTTGAATCCGTACGCATGTAGGTGATCAGGCCGACCAGGCCTTCTTCGCCCAGTTCCACGCCTTCGTACAAACGCTGTGCGATCATCATGGTGCGCTTCACGCTGAAGCGCAGCTTGCGCGAGGAATCCTGCTGCAACTTGCTGGTGGTGAAGGGAGGTGCTGCGTTGCGGCGGCGTTCTTTCTTGTCAACCGAACGCACCAGCCAGTCGGCTTCTTCGATCGCGGCGCGAATCTTTTCCGCATCCTCGCCGTTGGTGACTTCAATCTTCTCTTCGCCCTTGCCCAGAAACCGGGCGTCGAACGCAGGAGGCTTGCTGGCAGCCAGGTGTGCGTCGATCGTCCAATATTCTTTTTTCTCGAACGCCTTAATTTCGCGTTCGCGCTCAACGATGAGTCGCAGCGCAACCGTCTGCACACGCCCGGCAGAAAGCCCGCGGCGAACCTTATCCCACAGCAGCGGAGAAACTTGGTAGCCGACTAACCGGTCGAGCACGCGCCGCGCTTGCTGCGCATCGACAAGATTCTGATCGATGGCGCGAGGATGTTCGAATGCCGCCTGCACCGCGCGCTTCGTAATTTCGTTGAACGTAACGCGCTGAATCCGCGGCGCAGCGTCCGGGTCTTCCTTCTTCTTCTTTTTCGCTTTCTTGCCGTGGCCGTTGCCGCCCAGTTCAAACGCAAGATGCGCTGCGATAGCCTCACCTTCGCGGTCCGGGTCAGGCGCCAGATAGATCGCATCCATCGGTCCCGCCAGCTTTTTCAGCTTGGCCAGAACTTTTTCTTTCCCGGGGATGACAACGTAGTCGGTCTCGAACTCCTTGCTCGTGTCGACTCCCAGAGTGCTCTTGGGCAGATCCTTCACGTGGCCAAGCGAGGCCTCGACAGTAAATCCCTTTCCCAGATATTTCTGGATGGTCTTCGCCTTAGCCGGCGATTCGACAATGACTAAACTCTTCAACAATGGAACCCTCAGTTCTTAAGTTTTCGCTTTGAACCTAGCACGAATGGGACAAAAGCAACAAGTTACGCGGAGAGCTTCTAGCTTCTAGCTGCTAGCTTCTAGCCAAAATTGGGACCTTCAGGCTCTGGACGAGCGACGCCAGCATTCGCTGGATTTCCATTACCTTCGCAACCAAATCTTGGTGCTCCTCATTGGTTAGCAATGACAAGTCCTTGGCGAGCAGCAAGTGGTATTCCACTTCGTTCGCAGAGCCGCGGGCGATTTGAGTAAACCGTTTCATCTCGGCATCGGATCTTCGACCGCAGCCCTCGGCTATGTTCGCCCCAATCGAAGCGGAGGCGCGCCGCAATTGGCTCGTCAGACCATACATCTCCTCTTTCGGAAACGCGCGCGTTTTTTGATACACGGCCAAAGTTAACTCGTGCGCTTTCGTCCAGACCCGCAAATTCTTAAAGTCTTCCAAGGATCACCGCCTAGGGCTAGAGCTAGTAGCCAGAAGCTAGGAGCTAGGAGCTAGGAGCTAGGAGCTAGGAGCTAGGAGCTAGGAGCTGCCCTTCTAAAAGCTTTTCACAAAATTCTTCCCCGCCATCTGCCTCACTTTGCCACTCAGCTCCAGCTCGAACAACGCTGCGAAAATTTCCGAGGACGACATTTCGTTTTCTAGTTTCTCCACAAGTTCATCGATGTGCGTGGATTCATCCGCCTTCAGAAGGCTCAAAATCCGTTTCTCGTGCGGTGGAAGCCCTTCGTCCGGGAATAGAGATGCGGACGAGCTGCCTGCGGATTCAGGCGACGCCGCCGGAGTGAGCGCCAGCTTCACCTCTGTCGGCAGATCTTCCCACACATCTTCCCAGGTCGCGACCAGCTTCGCGCCCTGCTTAATCAGCGTGTTTGGACCCCAGGCATTCTTGTTCGTAACGTTGCCGGGCACAGCGAAAACGTCTCGGTTTTGTTCGAGGGCGCAGCGCGCCGTGATGCGCGTACCGGAATATTCCGCTGCCTCCACAACCAGGACGCCGACGGACATGCCGCTCAAAATACGGTTGCGGATAGGAAAATTCTGCGGAAACGCAGATGTACCCAGCGGAAATTCCGAGATCAGCGCACCGCCCAACGCTAAAATCTGCTCCGAAAGCCGCGAATTTTCTTTCGGATAAATCACGTCCACGCCCGTGCCAAACACCGCAACCGTCCTGCCCTTGGCCGCGATTGCGCCGCGATGGCTCGCGGTGTCAACTCCGCGGGCCATGCCACTAATAATGACCAACCCCTGCGCCGCGAGATCGCACGCCAGCCGTTCCGCCATCCCAGAGCCATACGGCGTGGGATGCCGCGTGCCCACCATGGCAATCCCCGGCTGGGTCAGTACTTCAGGAATGCCGCGAACGTAGAGCACAAGCGGCGGATCGTAAATCTCTTTCAGCCGCGGCGGATAGCAAGCATCTTCCAGCGAAAGCACCGTGACTCCCGCCGCCGCAGCGCGCGCAATTTCTTCGCGTGCCAGTTCCGCCGATTTTCCGGTGGCGATCGATTGCGCCGAGACCGCCTGAATTCCAGTGCCTTCCAGCTCAGTCAAAGATGCATGGAAGACGGCTTCGGCGCTTCCGAAATGCTCCACCAGTTTGCGAGCCTTGGTTGGTCCCAGCCCCTGCGTAAGCGAGATGGCGAGCCACTCCAGAATATGAGTAGAAGTTGGCGATGGGTCTACGGCATTGGGCAAGTGAAAACTCCAATCCTCACCCCGGTCAAAAGAAAGAACCGAGGCTGGGCGGACTCTAACCACTCGTCGAAAGCACCGTCAAGGGCAGCCGTCACAACTCCTGTGAAAATTCGTCTGCTAGAATCAAAACAGGAATGAGACCTCTACGCATCTCTGCGATCTCCTACCTCAACACCGCTCCCCTCATGTGGGATTTCGAGCACGGCGAGGCTGGCGGCGAGTTCGAAATTTCGTATACATTGCCCTCGGCCTGCGCTCGCGCTCTGGAAGCCGGAACAGCCGATATCGGAATCATCCCGGCAGCCGCTTATACGCAAGTCCCCGGGCTAGTCGTGTTGCCCGGTGTAGCGATAGCGTCCCGTCGCCCCGTGCGTTCCATCCTGTTGGTCAGCAACATGCCGGTCGAAAAAATTCGTACCGTGGCTCTCGATACTTCTTCGATGACCTCGGTCGCCCTGACCAAAATTCTGTTCGAGAAATGGCTGGGCGGTGGCAGAACGTTCACCTCAATGGCGCCGAACATTGAAAAAATGCTGGCCCAGCACGATGCCGCGTTAGTCATTGGAGACCCCGCGCTGCAAATCGACCGCTCGCGCTATCTGACGCTCGACCTGGCTGAAGAATGGATTCGCCACACCGGCAAGCCTTTTGTCTTCGCCTTCTGGGCGGTGCGGCAAGATGCTCTCCAAGAAGACCAATCGTGTGGGGACGGACGCATTCGTCCGTCCGCCGCGCGAAGCGACGCCAGCGTGTGGCAGGATCTAGCCACAATTTTCCAGCAATCCCGCGACCACGGACTAGAGCCGGCAAGCCTCGATCAGATTACAAGCGAATGGGCGCCAAAGCTCGGGCTCAAGCAAGAAGATGTTCGCTCCTACCTCACCGAAAACATTTATTACCACTTGGACCCTCCGTGTCTCGAAGGCCTGCAACTTTTCTATCGCTATGCGGCCGAGACCGGCGCGCTGCCCGCCGCGCCCGAGATCTGTTTTCTAGCCGCGAACACCGCGGTTGTTTAGCGCAAACCAAAAACTGAATGCTGCCTCATTTACATCCCCTGCTAGTCGTCACGATGTGGCAGCGACTGCGCCGCCTGGGCGGTCCCGGCCTTGTCTTGCTGGGCATCGCCGATAATTCCATAATTCCAATGACCGGCAGCATGGACGTCCTCACCATTTGGCTCTCCGCCCGTCATCGTGAACCGTGGCCCTACTACGCTTTCATGGCCACGCTCGGCGCGGTCATCGGCGGCTACATTACTTATGCGCTGGCGCGCAAAGGCGGCAAAGAGACCATGGAGCGCAAGCTCTCAAAACGCCGCGCCGCCCAGGTTTCCAAAGCATTCGAGCGCTGGGGATTCGCCGCCGTAGCCGTCCCCGCCCTCATGCCGCCGCCATTTCCTTTCGTGCCATTTCTATTGGCCGCGGGCGCACTGCAATACTCGCCCAAGAAATTTCTGGGAGCGTTAACCGTCGGCCGCGGCGTTCGCTACAGCATCGCCGCCTTCCTCGGATTCCACTACGGCCGCCACATCCTGCGCTTCTTCAACCAGTACTACAAACCCGCGATGGCAGTCCTGATCGGTTTTGCGGTAATCGGCGCGGTGCTGTCTCTAATTCAATACCTGCGCATGAGAGAAAAGTAACTCAATGGATTTTCTCCGCGTCCTCCGCGGCATTTCTTCGCGATCTCCGCGGTGAGAGGCTTTTGATCTTGAAGTCCACTGATGGATGGGGAGCGATTCAGTCGCTCGCACTTGGCCCAAAGCCAAGCACTCCGTTAGAATTAAATGTCGATATGTCCCTAACCAAATCCCAAGCCCTCGAGCTCTTCCACTCCGACGATCTGATCGGTATCGGCATGGAAGCCGACGCGGTCCGCCGCCAGCTGCATCCCGAAGGTACCGTCACCTACATTATCGACCGCAACATTAATTACACGAACTTCTGCACCGAGTACTGCACCTTCTGCGCGTTTTACCGCCCGCTGAAAGGTCCCGCCGCGAAAGAAGGCTACATTCTCGAGTTCGACACCATCTACGAAAAGATCCGCGAGACCGTCGAACTCGGAGGCACCGGCGTGCTGATGCAAGGCGGCCTGCATCCCGACCTCAAGATCGACTGGCACGAAAAAATGCTGCGCGGAATCAAAGACCGCTTCCCGCAGATTCATCTTCATTGTTACTCAGCATCCGAAATCATCGCCATCGCCGAATACAGCGAACTCAGCATTCGTGACACGATTCTGCACCTGCGCGATGCCGGACTCGATTCCATCCCCGGCGGCGGCGCTGAAATTCTCGACGACGAAGTGCGCTACAAAATCGCCCGCCTCAAATGCCTCACCGCCGATTGGATCAACGTCCACCGCACCGCCCACCAGATCGGCATGCGCACCACCGCGACCATGATGTTCGGCGTCGGCGAGAATTACGAAAACCGCATCAACCACCTGCAAGCCCTCTATGACCTGCAAGAAGAAACCGGAGGCTTCACCGCCTTCATCCCCTGGAGCTTTCAGCCGCAAAACACCGCCCTGGGCGGTCGCCACTGGGATGAAGCCACCGCCGTCGAATACCTCAAAGTCCTCGCCATCTCGCGCCTCTATCTCTCAAACTTCGTGAACGTGCAATCCAGCTGGGTAACGCAAGGCCTGAAAGTCTGCCAGATGGGACTCCGCTTCGGCGGCAACGACGTAGGCTCGGTGATGCTCGAAGAAAACGTAGTAAGAGCCGCAGGCGTAACCAACTGCACCACAGAAGAAGAGCTGCGCAGGATCATCCGCGACGCGGGATTCAGGCCTGCGCAGAGGGATACGCTATATCGGCAGTACTTCCTGAATTAGCGTATTCCCAGAAAATCAAAACTCCCTGTCATTCCGGACCGGGCGCTAAGCCCGGTGAGGAACCTGTTCTTCCTTCCGATTGAAATCCAGTAATCTACGCGGCCATTGCCATGAACCTTGTGATCGCATTTTCCTTGACAACGGGGGACATGAGCGGGAAAATTGCGACCTTCCCTCGGATGCCCCTGCCGCGTGGATCAGCGCGGAAATTTGGGCTTTTAGGATGTGGCCTATGACGCAAGAGCAAGAGACTAGGGAGCCACAGAGTAAGATTGCGCGTGAGGAGCCTGACGACTTCAGAGAATCTCTGAGAAAGACTCTACTGCTCAAGCAGTTCGCAGTTAGGAATGGTTACAAGGTGCCGGCGCAGCTTTTGAGTCAAATCAGTGCGCTCGAGTTAGCTGCCCTAGACGACGGAGAAGGCACCGCCCCTGGGAAAACAAAGGGTTTGGCATCCGCCAGCGCTAAGCTTGATAGTGCTCTGACCTCGTTGACTTCCATTACTTTCCCGATAACCGCCGATAACCTTCTCGAAGGTGATCCCGAGCAGTATGTCAGCTTCAAGAAGCTGCTCCTTTGGATCGGATTGTTGGCATTGTGTTTTGCAGTGATCGGTTTGGCAGTGGCCACTAAGGTTGGATGGAATAAAGAGGTTGGATGCTCCATACTCGCGATCTCTCTAGGCACGCTGGGTGCCGTAGTCTATTGTTTTTTCGACGCCCTAGGAGTAGTTCCGGCTCAAACCTTTAGCCGAAAGGATAAATACCCCCTCTACGCTAGGTTAGAGCTTGGGGTTCTATTGGGGTGGGTCTTCTACTTCGGCTTTGCCCGTCAGGCCTTTAACGACTTAGGCGCTGGCAGCAACAGTACTAAGTCCCAAGCGTTCTATCTTATGATCCCGTTCATCGCCGGTTATAGCACCAAGTTTGTCGTCGGGGTTCTCGAACGAATCATGACAGCGTTGCTGGTCGCCCTTGGTATAGAAGGGAAACGAGAAGCTCGTATTAAGCGAACGCGCGAGGCGGCATCTGACGGGCCGAGTTCCTGAACCGACAGTCTGAAAGTTCGAGCAACGCCGGGTGCCCCACTTCTCGCCTCTTTCTTTGCGAGAAGTGGGATTGCGCCGTGAAGGCCGCCCCCGATTCCGCCGCCGTCCGAAAATGCAAACGGCCCCGGAATCCCGAGGCCGTTAGCGACAGCAGTAAATCAGCGCCCCGTCAAGGTCACCCCTATTATCGAGACAACACCGCCGAGAATCAAGTTATAGACTCTTGCCCAACCTCGCGGAATCCTTGCGTGCTATGCCGTTAGTCATTTCCGCAGAAATTAAAAGCATCTTAAGATTAGGTGTCGTTAAAGTACTCGTCCGACTCCTCCCGGCAAACGTGTGACGTCTGCCTGTAAGTAACAGGCGACGAGGATTTTAAAAGCAATCTCTAGGAGGCAAGCTATGGCTGCCGGTGCATCTCCCGCTCCCGAAGTAAAGGTCGATAAAGAAACCGAGACCAAGCAAACGGCTCCGGCGCCGCCCGCGACACCGTGGCAACGCTTCCAACAGAAGCTCCATGAAATTTTCGCTGAACGCGAAGACCACTCAGGCTGGCACCAATAACGCCGGGCGCAGATTCTCGTTTCTTGCAAGAGCGAGACGCTGTGTAAACTTTTTGTCCGTTTCCAGGCCTCAAAATGCAAACGGCCTCGGAATTCCGAAGCCGTCTGCAACAGTCAATAACTGGTTCCCTGCCAAGGTAACGCTACCATTATCGAATCAACCCCGGCCGCAAATCAAGTTACTTTCAGGAGGGTCGCACCCTGCCCTGCGAACCCCCCACTGCCCCTGAGAGACATCCTCCACCAAAGAGGAATGGACCTGGAGGGACTCGAACCTCACCTGTACCTTGGCAAGGAACTGTGCTGCCGTTACACCACAGGCCCACGAACCACAGCTTACTTCAGTTGCGCTAAGCATCGCGCCCGTCGCATGCATTTATTGAAGCGGAGTTTCGTTTTGGAACAGACTTCGCGGTCCTAACCTGCGGGACTTGCCATCCGCGCTAAAAATACCCCTAGCGAGGTCCCCGATGCCGCAACTAACGCCGCAGGTCTCCGAAGTTCTCGAAAAAGCGCTGGCCCTCTCCAGCGAGGATCGTGGACTTATCATCCACCGGCTCATCGAAAGCCTCGACGATGAACCGGCCGAAGAAGGAGTCGAGGCCGCTTGGTCGGAAGAAGTTAAGCGCCGCGTGGAAGAGATTCAGTCCGGCAAAGTCGAGATGATACCAGGCGAGCAAGTACTCAGGGAACTCGCCGAAGAATTTCCCTATGAATCCCACGGAATTTCCGGACTAAGCTCATGTGACATCTGACCTTGCGTTCCGCGAATCTTCAGCCGATGATGTTAGGGAGCGAGAGCCGCAAGGCCGGTTCCGACGCACGTTGTTCTTTGACAATTGAACGAAGATGAGATAAGTCCTGTAAAATCAATATTTTGCGATATTGTTCGCTGATTCTAAAGAACTTAGCTTGCAGTCACTCCGCTAAGTCCTTTGAATGGAGTATTTTACGAACAAGCCCTTTGTTTTCATTGATTTACTCGGATAGCAAAAACGTAAGTTGTTGATTCCAGATATTTTACGGTCGCAAAGCCGCAAATTTTTTTGATCTGGATTCGAGCCGAAACCGGGTTAGAATAGCAAGTCAGAGATCTCGATCGATCCTCACCCTCAGAACTCGGGCGACTCTGGAATTCCTCCCCGCATCCGAACACCATAATGAAGGTTTTTTCCACAGCTCTGGTGTGGCTAGTCGTTGCCGCGGCCGCGCTTTCGGCGCAAAATTTGCCTTCGTCCTCATCAGGCGCGCAAGGCCCGGCGACCACGCGGGCCTCGCTCAGCGGCCTCGTCACCAAAGACCCAGGCACTGAGCCGGTGAAGAAAGCGATCATCGAACTGATCGCCGAGAGCCAGAGCGACGGTGGAAACTACACCGCTTACTGGATCGGATGGCGGCTTCCGCATTGAAAACATCGCGCCCGGTCGCTATCACATGTTTGTCGAGCGCAGCGGTTTTCAGGAAATCGACAAGCACCGTCATCGCACCGAAGGCCGCGTGCTTACGCTCGTCGCCGGGCAGGAGATGAAGGATCTGGTCATTCATCTGCAAGCCTCGGTGGTGCTCGTAGGCCGAGTGACCGATGAAGATGGCGATCCCATGCCAGAGTCGCAAGTCGCCGTGCTGCGCCAAACATTCGTCGCTGGCCGCAGCCACTGGGAGCAGGTCGGGGCCGAGCGCACCAACGACTTAGGCGAATACCGCATTGCGGGCCTCGCAGCCGGCAGCTATCTTGTCGCGGTCACGCCACCGCCAGACTTCAGGAGCCTGATCGAAGCCAGCGGTCTTTCATCTGCATCTGCACCTGCGGCTCGCGCCCGGGCTGCGGCCCCCGACAAGCCCGCGCCAGCCGCGTATCAAACCACTTATTATCCCGGCACTAGAGATCGTGGTCAGGCCGCCGCAATCCAGTTGCACGCGGGAGATGAGTTTCCAGTAAATTTCTCGCTAACACCCAGCCCTACCTTGATCATTCGCGGGTCAATTGTAAATCTGCCGCCGGGTAGCAGCGCGGCGATCATGCTGCAATCGAATGATTTCAGCATGGTGTTGAATGGCGGGGAGATGCACAAAGACGGGACCTTCGAGATTCGCGACGTTTCCCCCGGTGCCTACACTATTCTCGCCACAGTCGAAAATGGAGCGACGCCCATGACCGCGCGCCAGGCGTTGCAGGTGACGTCTGCGAACGTCGAGGGCTTGCGGCTTGCGCCTCAAACTGGCGGTTCCATTCGCGGCCACCTGCGCATGGAGTCGAACAGCAACGCCCGTTTTGATCCCACCCAGCTCTTTCTTCAGTTGTGCTCCTTCGACGGCGATGATGACTCGTTAGCCTCCTTTAGCTTTGAAGACGGCTTCTCGACGCTGGCGCACGTAAATGCCGATGGCAGCTTCGAATGGAAGAACGTGCCTGCGGGACATTATTCAATTCAGCTTTCCGACGCCAGCGCGATGCCGGACTGGTTTCTGAAATCCGTGACGGCAGGCCGCGATGCGGTCGATTCTGGATTTAGCGTAAGCGGTGGCACTACGTCGGTTGATCTGGTGGCGAGCGCCAATGGAGCCGTGACCGAGGGCATTGCCACAAATCAAAAAGATGAGCCAGTCGCCGACGCAGTTGTCGTCGCGGTGCCAGAAGTGCGGTTCCGCAGCCATCCCGAGCGCTATCGCAAAGCGGTTACCGATCAGAGCGGGCACTTCATTCTTCGCGGATTGCCTCCCGGCGACTACACGCTGTTCGCTTGGGAGAGCGTGGATGGCGATGCGTACTACAATCCGGAATTTCTCAAGAACTATGAAGGGCAGGGCAAAGCGCTGAGTTTGACCGAAGGCGAGCGGAAGAGCCTGCAGATTAAGGCGATTCCTGCGGGCGAAGATCAGCTCGAAGAGCAACGCTGAAGACCTTTGCTTGAATGTATGACAGGATGTTAGTTTCATGACACGATGAGATAATTGTGTCATTCAAGCCGGAGTGTGCCAATGTTAGAAGAAGCCCGGACGCGAGTGAATGAGAACGGCCGTGTTGTAATCCCATCTTCGTTTCGTAAGGCGCTCGGCATCGAGGTTGGAGATGAAGTCGTCTTGCGGATCGAAGACGACGAACTGCGCATCACCACCCAGCAACGCCGGATACAGAAAGCCCAGCGCCGTGCCCGTCAATATGTAAAGCGCGGCACATCGCTGGTGGATCAGTTACTCGCGGAACGCCGCGAGGCAGCCAAACGTGAGTAAGCAAGAATGAACAGGATTGTGCTCGATGCTTCCGCCATCCTCGCCGTGATCGGCGGAGAACCGGGGACCGAGAAGTTGACTCCCGCCCTGCTGGCCCGCGCCGTCGGCAGCGCCGTGAATCTCGCCGAAGTGCAGACCAAACTGGTGAGCCGTGGGTGGACTTCCGAGCAAGCCTGGGAAGACGCCACAAGTCCGGTTCGTGAAGTTGTGCCATTCGATGAGCATCAGGCCAGGGTCGCCGGCGATCTCGCGATTGAAACCCGACCTCTTGGTTTATCTCTTGGAGACCGCGCGTGCCTTGCGTTAGGGATTGCGCTCAACCTTCCTGTGTATACCGCCGAGAGAGCGTGGAAGAAGCTCAAGCTCGGCGTGAGAATTTACGTCATCCGCTAGCCAGTCCGATATCGAACGTAGACCATCGAGAGCCGCTGCGGTATCATTCCCGCGTGAGGAACATCGGCAGACTCGTGAGTGCCCTCGCTTCGATCGTTCTGCTGGGCTGGACTCCTTGTTCCGGACAAAGTGTCAAGTCGACGTCGGTTCCGCTCGGGAACGCCCTGACTCATGCGCTTGAGCAGTCCTCACTGACAGGCGCGAATGCTGTTCCGTTCCATTTGAAGGTGCATCTGTTCGAATCCACGAACCCGCCCTCGCCTTATCATGCCGAAATTGAAGAGTATTGGGTTTCGCCACAGCAGTGGAGACGCTCCATTGACTCCCCTGAGTTCAAGCAGACGCTGATCGTCAATAATGGCCAGGTGAGCGAGCAGGACACGGGTGACTATTATCCGCTATGGCTTAAGAACTTCATCACGGGCATCTTTGACCCCGTGCCAAATGCGGAGCAATGGAACAAGCTGGACACGAAGATCAATCAGATTACACTCCCCAACGGGCAACACTCAGATGCGTGCGCCCGAGTGAAGCTCAAGATCGGTTCGGACACGCTGAAGAATGACATTTACAGCAACGTTTGTTTCGATGGCGCGGGACTGCTGAGTTTCTTCGGATCGCCGGGCTACGGTATGGAGTTTCACGACTACGAACGATTTGGTAAGAAGAAGATGATAGCGAGGCGCTATCAGGACGACCCGGAATCAGGCACTGAAATTGTTGCCAACGTTGTCCTGCTCGAAGAACTGAAGAATCCTGATCCCTCGATGTTTGCAATCGCGCAGGCGGCCTTGCCAGATCAGAGGATCGAGTCGGTCGAGGTTTCTCAGAACGCGATTGAGCAGGCGGCACAGGGTCAGCCTCCGATCGTTTGGCCTCCAATCCAAAGTGGAAAAACTACGGGTTTGGTTAGCGTTTATATTTCGGTAGATCGTGACGGACAGGTGCGAGAGGTCTATCCTCTCACCGCTGACAACGGGGATTTGCAGGATGCCGCGCGCGGCCAACTGCATAAGTGGAAGCTTAAGCCGATGGTTGTGGACGGCAAGGCTGTGCAAGTGCAGGCCGCACTTACGTTTCAGTTCGAGACGACGTTGGCGCCGAACACAGCTCAGCGTGCGCCCGATGCCGTCACGCCGCCGGCCACTCAGGATGCCACTTCCGCGCCCGCGGAGGGCGGGAAACGCATCCATGCAACCGGCCTTATCAAAGGATTCCTCGTATCGCAGACTGTGCCGTGGTACCCGGATGAAGCTAAGGAAAAGCACGTTCAGGGGAAAGTGATCCTCTCCATAAGAATCGAAGCCGACGGGACGACGAGCGACATACGAATGCTTTCGTCCCCCGATCAAACCCTCACGGACTCTGCAATCGCAGCAGTCAAACAGTGGCGCTATAAGCCTTACGAATTGAACGGCACCCCCGTTTCCATCGATTCCACGGTCGAAGTCAACTTCCAACTTCCATAGCAGAGTGCCAGCGATGCCCGGCTATGCTTTAGGATAGCCGCGTCGAATCCGGTAGAATAAAGGTTTTCACCTTACCCATTGCTGCACTCTGATCTCATTCTGTCTTCGATGCTGGCTTCGTGGGCTGCTCCCAAGGGCATTGGGCCCTATCTCCGCCAGCACTTGCTGGATAAGACTTTTCAGGGTTTGTACCACACGGACGCGTTCGATCGTGCGCTGCTGATTCCTTATTTCATTGTGCTGATCCTGCTGGCTGCCTACGGGATGCACCGCTACATTCTCGTTTACCTGTACTACAAACATAAGAAGAACCGCACTACTGAACCGGCCGCGTACTTCGAAGATTTGCCGCCCGTCACCGTGCAACTGCCCATCTTTAATGAGCAGTATGTGGTTGAGCGTTTGCTCGAGTCGATTTGCAAACTGAAGTATCCGCGCGAGAAACTGGACATTCAGGTGCTCGACGATTCTACCGACGAGACGGTCGACGTGGCGCGCAACCTGGTGGAGCGTTATGCCGCGCTGGGAAATCCGATCAGCTACCATCACCGCACGAATCGTGAAGGGTTCAAGGCGGGAGCGCTGGCCGAAGGCTTGAAGACGGCGAAGGGCGAGTTCGTCGCTATTTTCGACGCTGACTTCACTCCGCCGGAAGACTTTTTGATGCGTACTATTCATCACTTTACGGATCCCAAGATCGGCATGGTGCAGACGCGCTGGACGCACATCAATCGCAACTATTCTTTCCTTACGCAGGTGGAAGCGATCCTGCTCGACGGGCATTTTGTGCTCGAGCACTCGGGACGCGCGCGTAGCGGAGTTTTTTTCAACTTCAATGGAACTGCTGGAGTTTGGCGGCGCGCCGCGATCGATGAGGCTGGCGGCTGGCAGCACGATACGCTCACCGAAGACACTGATCTTTCTTACCGCGCACAGCTTAAAGGATGGAAGTTTATCTATCTGCAGGATGTGGAGTGTCCTGCTGAATTGCCCGTAGAGATGACCGCGTTCAAGACGCAGCAGGCGCGCTGGGCCAAAGGCTTGATCCAGACGGGAAAGAAGATTCTGCCGCAGGTGCTGCGGAGCGACGCTCCGCTGCACACGAAGATTGAGGCCTGGTATCACCTCACCGCGAACCTGAGCTATCCGCTGATGATTGTGCTCTCGGTGCTGATGTTGCCGGCGATGATCATCCGGTTTTATCAGGGATGGTTTCAGATGCTGTTCATCGACCTGCCATTGTTTATGGCTTCGACGTTTTCGATTTCGAGTTTCTATCTGGTTTCGCAGCGCGAACTTTTTCCTAGAACCTGGCCGAAGGCGCTGCTGTATCTGCCGTTTCTTATGGCTCTTGGCATTGGATTGACCATCACCAACACCAAGGCCGTGATCGAAGCGCTGATCGGCAAGGAGAGCGCCTTCGCGCGCACGCCGAAGTATCACGTGGAATCGAAGCGAGACAAAGTTGGCGCTACCAAGTATCGCAAGCGCCTGGGCTGGATCCCGTGGCTTGAACTGTTGATTGGCAGTTACTTTGCGCTGACCGTGTTCTATGCGATCGAGAATGAGAACTTCGTTACGATTCCATTTCTTCTGTTATTCGTGTTGGGTTATTGGTATACGGGATTGATGTCCCTGCTGCAAGGGCGGTTCTCGGGTGTCGAGCTTAGCGCGGAGAGTCACACGAAGCCGTTTCCAGTGGGAGTGTAAATCGTGTCGTTCGCCGCTTTCTTTCGCGCGACTGCTCGTTTAGAATCCACTCGCCAAAGTTTCCGAACGGACACGGTCCGCATTGACTCCTTGTTGAGTGCGTTCGTGGCCTGAAGGAGGATCCGATGCTCCGCTTGCGCAATCTGTTTTCGATACTTTCAATAGCATTGCTTGCCGCCTGGTTCCTTAGCTGTGGCGCTCACGATTCCGACGAGTATTTCGTATTCGTGGCGGCGAACCTCCAAGTGCCTTACTGGCAGGCTGCGGGCGCGGGCTTCAAGAAGGCGGCGGATTTATTCAAAGTGCGCTCTGATTTCGTCGGACCAAACAACTACGATCCGAAAGCTGAACGCGATGCGCTCGACCAAGCGGTGCAGAAGAAAGCTACGGGCATCCTGGTGGGCGTGACTGATTCGGCGCTGCTCAAAGACAGCATTGACAAGGCGATCGCCGCCGGCATTCCCGTGATCACCATGGATTCCGACGCACCCGCCAGCAAGCGGCTCTTCTTCATTGGGACCAATAACTATGCGGCCGGCGTGAGCGGAGGCATGCGCCTGGCGCAAGAGTTGCACGCCAAGGGCAACGTTGTCGTTTTCACTATGCCTGACCAACACAATATGCAGGACCGCCTGCGCGGCTACCGCGATGCGCTCGAGCCCGCCGGAATCAAGATCACGCGCGTTGTGGATATCCAGGGCGACCCGCGCATCGCATTCGATACCACGACTCAGATTATCGGTAAAGAGAAAGATCAGGTCGATGCCTTCGTGTGCCTGGAGGCGCAATCGGGCAAGGAAGTTGCTGGCGTGCTGGGCAGCTACCAGATCACCGGCAAAGTTGTGATGGCGATGGACACAGATCCTGAAACGCTTGACTGGATCAAGAAGGGCGGCATCGCCGCCACAGTTTCGCAGAAGCCCTACACGATGGCCTTTGTGGGCATGCAGATGCTCGACAATCTTTATCATCACAAGCCGCTATCGCTCGATACGGACTGGTCGAAGGACAGCTTTGCGCCGATCCCGTCGTTCGTGGACACGGGTTCCGCGGTGATTGACAAAAGCAACGTGGACTCGTTCCTGCAGGCGAAGCAGAGCGCCACGGGCGGTCAGAAGTAGGATGCGAGCCAAACGCGCGATTATTGTGTCGCAAAGAGCCCTTCGGCAGGCTCAGGGCAGGCTGCGACACACCGCGCGGCTCGCCCAGATTTCCTCGGCAGGCCCGGGACAGGCTCTTCACTGCGCAAAAGGCGCTTGTTCAGGATGACATGCCGAGGTGACGGTGAAGGCGATCTCACGTCAAAGGAAGAGATGGATTCCAAAATGCGAAAGCTGCATTCTGCTTTTTTTCTGACAGCTGTCTTTGCCGGTCTTTTTATTTCCGGCGCTGCTAAGTCGAGTTCTGCTTTAGAGCGGCAGCCCAACTCTGATTATCACGCTCGCCGTGAGGCACTGGCGAAGAAGGCGGCAGATGTTGTCGTTCTATTCGCCGCCACGGAGAACGACGGGCCCAACGATCTTTATGGCTTTCGCCAGGACGATAACTTTTACTATCTTTCGGGCTTGAGCGAGCCGGGCGCGGCTTTGTTGATTGCATCGGCTGCCGAGGCCAAGGGCGATGCACCGGCTCGAGCGTACACGGAGATCCTCTTCCTGCCTCCGCGCAATTTGACGCAGGAAAAATGGACCGGGCCCAAGCTGGGCGCGGAGAACGCCGAAGCGCCGAAGATCACCGGCTTTGATCGCGTGGAAGATATGGGACAGCTTCCCGATGAGGTTGCGAAATATGTGGGCGGCGCGCGTCCTGCGATTTACACCGATGTTTCTACGCATGGCGAAACTTCGCCATCGGCCGCGCCGTTGGCGTTCTTGAAGCGGCTGAATGCGTATCTGTCGTTTCAGGACGTGAAGCCGATGATCTCGTCGCTTCGCACCACTAAAGATGCGGGCGAGATAACCCTAATGCAGAAGGCGGTCGACGCCTCGGTCGCCGCGCACTTTGCCGCATTCAAAGCGGTGAAACCGAATGTGAATGAGCGCGAAATCTCCGCGCTCATGCAATACGAGTGGGGCAAGCGCGGCTGCGAGCGTGTGGCTTACGCGCCTATTGTGGGCTCGGGTTACTACTCGACCGTGCTGCACTATTCGGATGATGACAACGTGATGAAGTCCGGGGACGTGGTGGTGATCGATGCGGCGGGAGAGTATTCGATGTACGCCTCCGACATCACGCGCACCTTGCCGGTCAACGGCCACTTCACCGCACGCCAGCGCGAGATTTACGACATTGTTCTGGGCGCGCAGACCGCTGCGGCTGCCGCGTTTGTCTCCGGCAAATCGACCATCCGGGGCGACGGCCCCGATTCGCTCTACAAGGTGGCCAAGGATTACATCAACGCTCACGGCAAAGACCTGCACGGCGAGCCGTTAGGAAAGTATTTCATTCACGGGTTGGGCCACTCGGTCGGGCTGAACGTGCATGACGCGACCGACTACAGCGTTCCGCTCGGACCAGGTCAGGTGTTCACGATCGAGCCCGGGATTTACATTCCCGAAGAAAACCTCGGTGTGCGCATCGAAGATGATTACTATGTCGACGCGAACGGCAAGCTGATCAAGCTGAGCGGGGCGTTGCCGTCAGGTGCGGATGAGGTGGAGAAACTGATGGCGAAGTAGAGGGTTCGCGTGCTAGCCGACGGACGGCCAACACGGGGAGTTGATATAATGGTCAGAGGAGCTGATATGCCCACTTCACAACAGCAACGCCAGGAACCGCAACCCAAGAGGCCAACTGCCACTCCTCCTCCGCGTCCGCAGAATCAGCCATTTAAGAAGGGCGGATAGCGAACGCCATATACGCGAGGGTTCCGAGCTCGACAAAAAGCGCGAGTGCCATGAACCAAAATGCCCCATTGAGCGACCACGCCTTCGCCTTGTTTAGAGCGTGATTGTGAGTGACTCATCCGTTTGCCAGTTCCATGGAAAGAGTCGTCACGCCCTCCAGTCTTTCAGCATCAGATTCTCCTAGATCGGCGAGCCAATTGGCGTACGTTTCGGGCAAATCATCGAACAGATAATCCTTCGGCCACAAACAGGTCACGCAGAACATTCCTGAAATCACTACAAGGGCAATCACGGGGATTTGTGCCAGCTTTGGTGCAGCCGTTAGCTTGTCGGCCGTCAGCATTGTGGCGGCGATGGTTCCGAGAAGCTTCAGGATCAAAAGAACGATGCTGGCTTTCACGTCGAATGTGTCGCCAAGCTCCAGCTCAAATCGGTCGCGTTCCCTTGATCTTTCCCCAAGAAATTCGTTCGTCGTCATGGCTACCTCCGTCTGGAAGCCGCTTGGGAACGTGTCCTACGAAATATATTCCCTTATGTACTCGTCTTTGCTGAAGGCTAGTTCCCGCAGGTCGCCGTCGAAGATTACTTTGCCGTCGCGCAGGATGAGGAAGCTCATGGGCACTTCACAGCGCTGGCCGGCGGGGAGCGGAACCATGCGATTGGATTGTTTATCGAATTGATGCGTGGCCATGGTGAAGGCATCCTGAAGGCGATGTGTGACCATCAGGGCGCTGGTCTTGTAAACGTCGCGCTGCTTCACGATCAGTTCGATGATGGTGTTCGAGGTCACTGGGTCAAGGCCGCCGGTGGGTGAATCGTAGAGCAGGAGTTCGGGCCGCGTAATCAGCGCGCGTGCGATAGCGACGCGGCGGCGCATGCCTCCGGAAAGTTCAGCAGGGTTGAGATCGAGTGTGTGTTCGAGTTCCACGAAACGCAAAACCTCGCGTACTCTGCGGTCGATTTCGTCGTCGTAGATGCCGTGCTCTTCCATCAGCCGGTACGCGACATTCTCGCGCACCGTGAGCGAATCGAACAAGGCGCTCTCTTGAAAGACCATGCCCACCTTGGCGCGCAATGCGAACAAATCTTCTTCTCGCATTTGGGTCACGTCTTCGCCGAGGACGATGATGCGTCCTGAGTCTGGCCGGAGTAGGCCGATCGCCAGCTTGAGGAGCAGGCTCTTGCCGGAGCCGGCCACGCCGAACAGCGCCTTGGTTTCGCCGCGGTTTAAGCGGAAGGAAACGCCGCGCAGCACTTCGTTTTCGCCAAAGGCCAGCGCCACATCTTCGAACACGATCGCCGGCGAGGAATTCTCCCCGGTCGTCACGGCGGCGGAATCGAGCGGTAAAGTTGGCGCTGACATGCAGTTAATTTAACGATTTTAATTTAACGATTTAGTTTAACGACAGCACGGCCATCAGGAACCGGGTTACGAGCAGGTCGAACGCCAGAATCATCACGGAGGCCGCGACCACAGCTTGTGTGGTGGCGCGGCCCACGCCCTGAGTTCCTCCGCGGGCGTTCATGCCGTAGAAGCAGCCGATGGTCGCGATGATGAAGCCGAAGAGCACCGGCTTTGCCAGGCCCATGAATATATCCTGAAACACCAGCGTTTCCCAGGCGTTCGACCAATACTGGCGGGCATCGAGGCGCAGCAGCACTTTGGCGATGAACAAGCCTCCGGTCAGGCCGACGAGGTCAGAAATGATGGTCAAGAAAAACAGCATGAAGACCGTGGCACTCACGCGCGGCGTGACCAGTTTTTTCATGGGGTCGGTGCCGAGGGCGCGCATGGCGTCGATCTGTTCGGTGACGACCATCGACCCGAGTTCGCTCGCCATACCGGAAGAATTTCGTCCGGCCACCATCAGGCTGGTGAGCACGGGGCCGAGTTCGCGCACCATGGAAGTTGAGACTAACTGGCCGACCAGAGTGACGGAACCGAAACGCTCCAGCGTGTTTGAGGCTTGCAGCGCGAGCACCGCTCCGGTGAAGAAGCCTGTGAGCACGACGATGGGCAGCGATCCCACGCCGATGGTATCGGCTTGCAGAAGCATGTCGGCGAAGTAGCGCGGCTTTCGAAAAATATTCGCGACCGCATGAGCGGAGAAGAGAACGTAATCCTGAACGGTCTGGACTTGTTCTTTGGCGAGGTACGTGGGTGAGGTGATTTCCATGCGGTTCGGGATACGCGTGGAACGAACCGTCACGCGTTCCGAAAACTATAACAGAAGCGCAGTGGTCAGTGATCAGTGGTCAGTGGTCAGAAAAATCCAGCATAGCTGTGGTGGAAATCAGTCAGGGTGTCACTAGCCACTGACCACTGCTTTTCTACCCCCGCGTCTTTTTCTTGATCTCGATATTCAGGCGGCGGATCTTCTGGTTCAGCGTAGAGAGCGGCACTTTGAAGTGTTCGGCGGCTTCGGTTTGGTTCCAGTTGCACTTCTCGAGCATGTCGGTGATGATGCGGCGCTCGACGTCTTCGACAATTTCAAACAGCGATGCATTGGCCGGTGGATCGTGCAGCGTGAAGATGGAACCGCGCCCGAGCAGATGATCGGGCAGTAGGTCGATTCCGATTTCTGCTCCGGAAGAGAGCACTACGGCGCGCTCGATTACATTCTCGAGTTCGCGCACGTTGCCCGGCCAGGAATAGGACAGCAGCGGCCGCAGGGCTTCTGGCGTGACATGCCGCGCTGGACGGTCGTTTTCCTCGGCGTATTTCTTGAGGAAGAAATCGACCAACAGCGGAATGTCTTCTCTACGCTGGCGCAAGGGAGGAAGTTCGATGGTGATCACGTTCAAGCGGTAGAACAGGTCTTCGCGAAAACGTCCGTCGCGCACCGCCTGCCGCAGGTCGACGTTGGTGGCGGCGATGATGCGCACATCGACCTGAACTTCCTGCACTCCGCCGAGATGCATGAAGCGGCGGTCTTGCAGCACGCGCAGAATCTTGGCCTGCGTGTCGATCCCCATGGTTGCGATTTCGTCGAGGAACAGCGTGCCCCGGTCGGCCATCTCAAACAGGCCTTTCTTCGAAGCGATGGCGCTGGTGAATGCGCCCTTCACGTGACCGAAGAGAGTGGATTCGAGCAGGTCCGTTGGCATGGAGCCGGTGTTGACGGGAACGAATGGTCGGTCGTGCCGCGGTGAATTCAGATGCAGCGCTTTGGCGATGACCTCTTTTCCCGTGCCGCTCTCGCCTTGCAGCAGCACGGTGGAGCGGCTGTTTGCTACCTGCGCGACGAGGTCGAAAATCTTCAGCATCGGCTCACTTTTGCCGACGATGTTTTCGAAGTTGTAGCGCTGTTTTAGCGCGCGCTTGAGTTGGATGTTCTCTTCTTCGGCGCGGCGCCAGCCCACGGCGGCGCGAATATCGGCGAGAAGTTTTTCGTTATCCCAGGGTTTAGTAACGAAGTTGGCGGCGCCGGATTGCATGGCGCGCACGGCGTTTTCGACCGTGCCGTAAGCGGTGATCATGATGACAGGCAGGCGGGTTTCGTGGGCGCGAATCTCGGCCAGAATCTCCATGCCATCGCGGCCGGGCAGTGCGAGATCGAGCAGGATCAAGTCGAAAGGATGTTCGCCGATGCGCCGCAGGCCAGCTTCGCCGGTGTGTGCTGTTTCGACAGCAAAACCTTCCATCTCAAGCAGAGTTTGCAGAGATTCGCGAATCTCTGCTTCATCGTCGATGATGAGCACCGCGCCCGCGAGGCCGCGCGTTCCATTCGTCAGGGTGCGCGCAATTACAGCAGCATCAGACATATTCGGCCTTGGAAGGGACTGCCTTCTTGCTTAAAGGGAAATCGAGAGTGAAGGTTGTGCCGGCGCCGGGGTGGCTCTCCACGCGAATTTTGCCGGCGTGTTCCTGGATGATGCCGTAGGTAACAGAAAGGCCGAGGCCGGTGCCGCGCGCCTGGCCTTCACGCGGCGAGGTCTTCGTTGTAAAAAATGGATCGTAAATGCGCTGAATGTTTTCTGGGGCGATTCCGGTTCCTGTGTCAGACACGCTCACGCTGACGCTTTCGCCGTTGAGGGTTGATACGCGCAGTGTTCCGCCGCCCGGCATGGCGTCTTTCGCGTTGAGAAACAGGTTCAGGAACACTTGCTGCAATCTACCTGCGTTGCCTTGAATCGGCGGCAGCTTGGGTTCGAACGCGTTTTGCACTTCGACTTTGGCAATCTTGAACTGGTGTTCGAGCAGCGCCAGCGTGTCGGCGATCACTTTGTTGACGTTCACATCGCCGATTTCGCTGCCGCTGGTGCGCGAAAAATTCAGCAGATTGTTTACGATCTCCGACGCGCGGAAAGTTTGCCGCGTAATCTTTTCGAGCAGTCCTGATTTCTGCGGATCGCCCTGCAACTGCTTGCTGAGCATTTGCGTGTAGGAGGAAATCACGGCAAGAGGCGTGTTGACTTCGTGAGCCACGCCTGCTGCAAGCAATCCGATCGATGAAAGTTTATCGGCCTGCGAAAGCTGTGCTTCGAGATCGACGCGTTCGGTAATGTCGTCCATGATCACAAGCCGGCCGATGACTTGAAACTTGCGCGTAACCAATGGAGCGACGGCCACATTCACGGTGCGGACTTCGCCGGCGGGCGTCTTCATGCGGAACTTGTACAGGTTGCGAATGCCCGCGTCCTGCCGCATGCGGTCGAATTCTTCGACGAACTCCGCCGGGAAAATCGCCTTCAGCGGCTGGGTCAGAGTCTGCCAGCGCGGCAGCGCGTACATCACTTCCATCTGCGCGTTCCAGCTCTCGATGCGGTCTTCCATATCGAGAGCCATCACGCCCACGTTGATGGATTCGACGATGTTTTCGTTGAAGTCTTTGAGGCGCTCGTACTCCGCCGCCTTCTGTTGCAGCGAGGCATAAAGCTGCGAGTTTTGAATGGCGATGCCGAGATAGCCGCCCAAAGTCTCGAGCAACTCCATGTCTTCGCTGGAAAGGAAATCGCCCTGCACAGTCTTGCCCAGGCCGAGTACGGCGATGGTTTTGTGCTGCGCGTGGCAAGGGATGTAGTAATTCAGATCGAGCCGCGCAATGGCTTGCTGCGCCTCTGTCGTCTCGCGCGGCACCTGGTGCGTGTTCTCAAAGAAGAGATGGCCGGCTTGCTCAGGCCGCGGCGCGCTCAGAAACGAGAGATCGACATTGCCGGGTGCGGACAAGCCAAAGGACTTGGCCAGCGCAAATTCTCCGGCTGCGTCGCCCGCCAGGAAAATCGCCATCCGGTCGACCGCAAGCGTGCGCGATAAGCGGTCGATCAGCGAAGCCAGCAGCGTATTCAGATTGGTCTCCGCACCCAACTCGCGGCCGAACTCGAGCAACGTGCGGCGATAGTCATAGCTGGTGCGGTAGAAGAACTGATCAATGTGATCTTGAATCCATTTGCGGACGGGATCGAACAGAAGCGCCGTGACCACCACTGCCAGCACCAGGCCCATCGAACCGGAGTTGGGCCGCCAGTTGTGCACCAGCAGGGCCACGCCGGCGACCAGCGCAAAATACAATCCCACAACGATTGCCGCTGCGAGCGTGTACACCACGCCGCGCTTGAAGATCAGATCCACATCCATCAGGCGGTAACGGAAGATGGCATAGCCGAAAGTAAGTGGCAACAGCGCCAGTGACAGCGCCGAGACCTTCATACCCGCGCCAGGCAGCGAACCCATCAGATAGGGGATGACGTAAAAAATGGTGTAGGGAACGATCGCAAGGACGGTGCCACGGGTCACCCACTTCAACTGCTGCCGCAGAATCGTCGTACTGGCGCGCCGGTAGCTGTACCAGAGAACGACGGCTGCGGCCAGAAAGAATAGAGATCCGTAGGACATTTCCATCCGGTCGAGGTTCCAGCGCAGACGCTCGCTGGCCTGCAGCCATTGCATGGCGGCAACGTGCGCTGTGAGCAGCACCGCAGCGGGAACGTAGACCAGCGCGAGCACCCACGGATGCTTGCGTACGAACTCGCGTTTCTCAGGAAAGATGAGAACGAAATGCAGGAAAAGAGCCGGCTGCAATACTCCGGCAGCGATGTTGCCCCAGTAGATTGTCCAATCGAAATCGTTCAGCTTGCCGGTGTACTTGAAGGAATAAGCAATGAACGAGACGAGGCAGAAAATGTAAAAGTGCGTGGAGCCGGGAGCAGTCCAGCGCCGCAATAGAACGTAGAGTCCGATGCCGAGGTAGATGAGCGCAATCAGCCGCAGCCAGTTGTTCAGCGACCGCTCCGCCGGAACCAGAATGACGCTCGAATCGAGAGGAACCGACTGCCGGAGCAGGGAATATGCGGCTTTCGACCAGACGCCGTTGCGATAGAGCTGGCGCTCCAGCCCGGACATATTCTGGATGTCCTGTCCGTTGATGGAAATCAGTTGGTCGCCGGGCTTGATTCCGCTCTTGGCGCCCGGCCCGTTCGGGTCGACGCGATCCGCCGTCAGGCGGCCGCCGTTTTCGACCCACCAGACGCCGTCGTCGGGAACCAGGAACTTCCACTCGGCATTGAAGTTGAAACCGGCGAAGACGACTGCAGCCACTGTCAGAATAAACAGCAGGACAGCAACCGAGCGAACTTGGCTTTCCCGGTTCATGGGTTTTAACGGCGCGCCTACAGTCTGGTCGGCGAGCCGCAGAGCTGCATCGGGCGAACGAACGCCTGCTTGCTCTATGAGCAACTTCGGTGCCATGTCGTTTCCCATTCCAGAACCAGCTAAGTCCCTTGTCTCAAGCAACTTCCAAGATTATAGATGGCTTTCGGGAGCGGGAGTACGCTTTTGCGGATGTTTGTGTGGAATATTGTATCTGACTGGGTTAGAAGATTTTAGGCTGGACAAAGCAATGCGGACCCGCAGCGTGGTTTTTGCCTCTCTGGTTCCTTGGCACGGTCAGGACATGCCCTTAGGCCCGCAGAAGGGCGCGGGCCTAAGGATGCGAACGACAAGTCTTCGGCAATGACAGGGAAGAGTTCGCTATGACGGCCAAGCCGCAGTGTGCGCGGGTAGTGCCGTGGCGTCCGGACCAAGACTCACGCGAATCACGTTCATGAGTTCCTCGTTGTCGGCAGGCTTTTGAAAAAATGCAGCCGCGCCGGCTTTAAGCGCTCGTTCTTCGTTGGTCTGAGGATCGCGCGCGCTCAGCACAATGACTGGAACCCCGGACAGGGTATCGCTGGTCTGAAGCCGGTCGAGGACGACGAAGCCATCTCCCACGGGCAGGCCTAGATCCAGAATGATCAGGGCAGGACGCTCTTTCTGAGCCTGAGCGATGGCGGTATAGCCATCGGAAGCGGTGGTGACTTCGTAGTTGTTGGCTCGCAGGCGCAGTCTGAGCGCACGCACCAGGTCGGGATCATCATCGACTACCAGGATCTTCGGTCTTGGCATTGCAATTCTCCTTTAGTTGCTTATTTTGTAAATTCATTTATTCGAAAAATCGTCATTCGAAACTCAATCGCCCTTGATAACGCTCAACTGTTTCCGTTCACGGCTGGCTAAAATCATCGTGGTTACGCAGTCCGCCACGCTTTGCACCTGCTGCTCAAGGGTTCCCGGTGGATTTTCGTGCCGAAACTCCACCGGCCTCGTGGTGATGCTCACTCCGCATTTGGTTTTGAGGTTCTCCACGCGCTCCAGTTGCTCGCGAATACGCGTGGACATGATTCCGGCACGCTGCAAATCGGTCGAAGCCAGCACAAAAAGAGTTTCAGTGGTTCCCGAGGCGCCCATCGGCGGCAATACCAGGTCCTTATCGAGATAGACGCAATGCCGCACAATTTCCGCGCACTGCTGCCAGGTTTCCTTCCAATTGCCGCGCGGAGGATTCGAAAGCGGCGACAGTTCGATCTTCACCAGCACAAAGGCCGGCCGTAAGCGGCCATCATAGGAGACGACGGGCGCCAGCAGTTTGGCCAGCGAGTAAACGGGAAGAGTGAATGTGAACGTGCTGCCCTGGCCGAGTTCGCTTGAAACCCAGATGCGGCCTTCGTGCAGGCGGACAATTTCCCGGCAGATGAAAAGTCCAAGTCCTAATCCGGAGCGGTTGTTGTCGACCGAATCGGGGTCCTGATAGAGGCGTTCAAAGATCAGTGCCTTGGCTTCGGGACCAATGCCGCGCCCAGTATCGCTCACCGATAGGTAGACAAAGCCGGGGTCCGCATCCACCATGCTGGCCTGCACCATGACCGAACCTTCGGCCGGAGTGAATTTGATGGCATTGTCTATTAGATTGATAAGCACTTCGAGCACCCGGTCCGGATCGGCGTGCACCAGCGGCAGCCGTTGATCGATTCCGATTTCGAGCCCGATTTTTTTTTCGTCCGCAGTGGGCCGCAGCATCGCGACCGCCTGCTGCACCAGTTCGCCAAGCGCGACGCAGCGCGGCTCGATCCGCATCTTGCCGCTCTCCGCCCTCGTCGCCTCCAGCAGATCGCGGATCATGGCGTGCAACTGATTCACGCTCTTGAAGATGGTTTTGAGATGGTCGGTTTGTTCGGGCGCTAGCGGTCCGGCGAGCCCGTCCAGCATGAGCGACACGTACTGGTGAATGCAGGTGAGCGGCGTGCGCAGTTCGTGCGATACGTGCGAGAGAAATTGGTTCTTGAAATCAATCTGCTGCTTTTGCGCAATTTCAAGGGCGCGCGCGAGCCCTTGCCGTTCCACTGCGTAGCGGATCGCCCTCTCCAAATGTTTGCTCGAAATATCGCCTTTGACCAGATAGTCCTGAACTCCCTGATGCAGCGCTTTCATCGCCAGCACTTCATCGTCCTGCCCGGAAAGTACGACAACCGGAACATTGGGAGCGTGCTCCATCACTCGCCGGAAGGTCTCCGCGCCGCGGCTGTCAGGAAGGTTCAGATCGAGCAGAACTACCGAGGGCGTTTCCCGGGTCAGCGAGGCCAGGCCATCGGAGAGCCGGCTGACGCAGTTCACACTCACCGGAGACGTGCCTTCGACCAGCCGCAGTCGCACCAGGTCGGCATCGCCGGGGTTATCTTCAATCAACAATACGTTCGTGGTTTGGCGATCCATTACTCTCCTCGTGGTGGCAGGTTTACAAAGCCGAACCAGAACTCTTCCATGGATTTGACCGCGAAAAAAAAGTCGTTCAGATTTCCCGGCTTGCTCACGTAGCAATTCGCGCCCAAGTCGTAGCTGCGCACGATGTCCTTGCGCAACAGCGAGGTGCTGAAGATGACGACCGGAATCTGCCGCAGATCCGGCGAGGCCTTCATCGCCGTCAAAACCGCCAGACCATCCCTCTTCGGCAGATTCAGGTCGAGGATGACCAGGTCGGGCCGGATCGCGTTCGCGTACTTGTCTCTGTGATTCAAGAACGCCATCGCTTCCACCCCGTCGCCAACGCTGTGGAGCCTGCTGCGGTGCTTGCTTGCCGCCAGCGCCTCGCACACCAATGCCACATCGGCCGGGTTGTCATCCACCATGAGCAGATCGGAGGCTGGCTTCACTGCTGCACCTCTGATTTCGCATCATGTCTCGCATCTGGCCTCGCCTCGTGCTTCCCATCCGGGCCGTGGGCGGGCAGTGTGAACTTGAAGGTCGCGCCCTGCCCGGGTTGCGACTCCATCCAAATCTTCCCGCCGTAGCGCTCGACGATTTTCTTGCAGATGGCCAGTCCGATGCCGTTGCCGGGATATTCCGTGCGCGCGTGCAAGCGCTGGAAGACAACAAAAATGTTTTCCGCATGTTCGGAGGCAATTCCGATTCCGTTGTCGCTTACGCTGAACTGCCATCGCTCACCGGCCGGTTCAGCCTGCACCGCGACCACCGGAGGTTTTTCCCCGCGAAACTTTATGGCGTTCCCGATCAGATTCTGGAAGAGCTGTGCTACCTGCGTGCGGTCCGCCCAGACCGCGGGAAGTTCCGCATAGCTGACGGTCGCGCCGCTTTCCTGAATCGTGGTGGCCAGAGTCTGTACCACTTCCTGCAACACGGCATTGCAATCGACGGTCTTACTAGAGGGTTCGTTGCGACCCACACGCGAGAACGCCAGCAGATCCTGTATGAGGACCTGCATGCGTTGCGCACCTTCGGTGGCATAGCCGATAAACTTGTCGGCATTCTCGTCGAGCTTGCCGCGATAGCGTTCGCCCAGAAGTTGCGTGTAGGCGGTGACCATGCGCAGCGGTTCCTGCAAGTCGTGCGAAGCCACATAGGCGAACTGCTCGAGGTCGGCATTGGAGCGCGCCAGTTCGTCCACTTTTCTGGCTAAGTCGTTTTCCACCTGATGGCGCAGCATGCGTTCGTGTTTTTCCCGCAGAGCGCGGCGGACGACCTCTGGCAGCCTCGCCAGACCATCTTTGAGAACGTAATCCGTAGCCCCTTGCCGGATGCATTCGACGGCAGTCACATCACCCAGCGCGCCCGAGACCAGAATCATCGGGATATCGAGACCTTCACTGCGCAGTACCTTCAGCGCGTCCATCCCTTTCCACGTCGGCAGGTTGTAATCCGCGAGCACCACTTCGGGAGGATGAGCGCGCAGCGCCCGCGTGAACTCAGCTTCGTCCTGTACAAGATCCGCCGTAACATCGAAGCCGTCCTTGTTCAACGCCCGCAGAACCAGCGCTGCGTCGAGGGTGTTGTCTTCCACCAGCAAGGCGCGCAGCTTAGGCTGGGGCGCGGTCGAATCCTGCTTCGCGAGCTTGGTTCCCGCACTGCTCATTTCCCTTGCCCCGACGAAACTGACTTGCCATTGCTCACCGGGGGCCGGTTGATGACCAGCCAGTAGAGCCCCAGTGCCTTCACCGCTTTCCGGAAGTCGTCAAAGTCCACTGGTTTCTGGATATAACTATTGACTCCCAGTTCGTAGCCTTTCGCCATATCGTGCTCTTCCCGCGAAGAGGTCATCAGGACGACGGGGATGGTCTTGGTGCGCGGGTCGCCCTTGATCTGCCTGAGGACCTCCAGACCGTCTACTTTGGGCATCTTCAGATCCAGCAGAACCAGCTTGGGCGGATGATCCAAGGCCCGCCCGGCATGCAGCCCGGTACAGAACAGAAAATCCAATACTTCCTCCCCATCGCGCACGACGAAGACGTGGTTAGCCAGATTCTGCGCGCGCAAAGCGTGCAGGGTCAGATCGATGTCGTCTTGACTATCATCGGCCAAAAGAATATCGACTTCATTGGTGTTCATATTTCAGCTCCTGTGGCCTCACCCAGTCATCCCGAGCGCGGCGAGGGACCTTGGTTTTTGCCCATGCAATCCCGGCTGCCGGCGCAAGCCAGAACCAAGGTCCCTCGCTGCGCTCGGGATGACAAGGGCTAAGAGATCTTCATTACGAGGCAGCCGTCTGCGAAATTGCCTTTTGCCCATCTGCACTCACTCCTTCCCATCGAACTTCGTTTTTCTCCGCGGTCCCGAGAGTGAAGGAAAAAGTAGCGCCCTTATCCAGTTCTGCGTCCGCCCAGATCCGTCCTCCGTGCTTGCGAACGATGCGTTGTACCGTGGCCAGCCCGATGCCCGTGCCTTCAAAATCCTCGGCCCGGTGCAGACGCTGAAACACTCCGAACAGCTTGTCTTTGTATTTCATGTTGAATCCGACACCGTTGTCGGAAACGGCGATGACGGTCTCCCCGTTTTCCTGGCGCTGGCTGATTTCGATGACAGCGCACTCCCGCGTCCGGGTGAACTTGAGCGCGTTGGCGATCAGGTTCTGGAAAACCTGCTTGATCAGGATGGGATCGCACTCCACCAAGGGCAGGTCGGCAATCTTCCAGGTAACCGCCCTGCCTTCCACATCCGGCTGCAGCAGCGACACAACTTCGTCGATTACCGAATTCAACCTCGTGGGCTGGATCTGGAGAGCGTGACGCCCCACCCGCGCCAGATTGAGCAACTCATCCACCAGCAGCCCCATGCGCTGGGCGCCATCTTCGATGCGTTTGAGGTGACTCTGTGCTTCCAGAGGCATCCCAGGGCCAAAATCCTCCATCAGGATCTTGGAAAACCCTCCAATATGCCGCAGCGGCGCCCGCAGATCGTGCGAGACCGAGTAGGTAAAAGCCTCGAGTTCATGATTGGCCACCTCCAGTTGAGCGGTGCGCTGCGCGACTCTCTCTTCCAGTTCTTCGTTGAGCTTGCGAATTTCCCGCTCGTCGATCTTTCGTTGCGTGATGTCGCGGAAGGCGACCACGCCGCCCCGGAGCATGCCGTTCTTCGCTCTCAAGGGAGCACCGTTGGACTCGATCCAGACTCCATGTTCAAGTTCTGGATTGCGAATGAAAATCTCGGCGCTGCATACCTCTCCGCGGATGGCGCGCACCAGGGGATTCTGGTCCATGGGAAACGGCGTGATCGTGTCCGGTAAATAGGTGCCGTAATATGAGCCCCACTCCCCGGGCGGCACGTTCGTCCCACCCAGGCCGACGATTCTTGCCGCCGCCGGATTCCAGAGAATGAATTTTCCCGTCTCATCGGCGGCGACCAGTCCCTCGCCAATGCTGTCCAGCACCGACCGCAGCATGAGTGTCTGGGTCTCCAGGTCCTGCCGCGAGAGCTGCAATTCCTCGGCCTGCCGGGCCAGAACGGTGGCGGCCCGTTTGCGCTCCGTAACGTCGCGAAGAACCGCGACCCCTCCGCACAACCGGCCGGCATCGTCCTTCATGGGCCGCGCCGTGACTTCCAGAAAAACGCCTTCCGCGTGATCGGGCTGTTCCACCATTAACTCCACTCGCACCGACTCCCCGCGCAGGGCACGAAGCAGCGGCAGACTTTCCGGCGGATAAGGCGTCACTCCGTCAGGCAGAAAGACTTTGTAAAAACCCGTCCACTGCTCGCCCGGCAGGTCTGCCGCGTCCCGGCCCATCTGCTGCTTTGCGGCGTCGTTCCAGATGATGAAGTGTCCCTCCCCGTCGGCCGCAATCAAGCCCTCGCCCATGCTGTCCAAAACCAGTTTGAACACCCGGGTTTGCGCTTCGAGCGACTGGCTGGAGGCGGAGAGTTCCTGCGCCTGCGCCGCCAGCCGCAACTCCGTTTGTTTGCGTTCGCTGATGTCGGTGTTCGTGCCGAACCAGCGGGTCACGCGGCCAGCCGCGTCTTTGAGCGGCATGACGCGGTTCAGGAAGGTGCCGAACACGCCATCCGCCCGGCGCAACTGAAATTCCATCTCAAACGGCTCAGCGCTGGTGATCGCACTGGCCCATCTTTCCAGCACGCTGGGCAGTACTGCCGCGTCGAGGACGCTCTGCCAACCCCACCCCTCCATCTGCTCGGGGGTCGTGCCGGTGTAGTCGTACCAGCGCTGGTTGTACCAAAAAATGTGTCCGTCGGCCTCCGCCATGCAGGCCAGTTGCGGGATGCCGTTGGCCATCGCCTGAAAACGCTCCTCACTCTCGCGCAACTCGGCCTGAGCCCGTTTCATTTCGTCAATGTCAGTACACGTCCCAAACCACTTGACAATGCCGCCCGCGTCATCTCGCACCGGCTCGCCCCGCATTAGGAACCACCGATAACTGCCATCTGCCGCCCGCAGGCGGCTCTCGACCGTATAAGGTTCGCCGGCCGTGGTCGCCACGTTCCAGGCATCCCAGGCCGCTTGCTTGTCGTCGGGATGAAACGGGGTGTTCCATCCTTTTCCGTAGCTTAGCTCCGGAGTTAGGCCGGTGTACCTGTACCAGCGGTCGTTGAAGTAAGTGTTCAGGCCTTCGTTGGTGCAGATCCACACGAACTGCGGCGCCAGATTCACCACTGCAGCGAAATTCGTTTGACTCTCCCGGAGCGCGGCTTCCGTCCGCTTGCGTTCGGTGATGTCTTGTGCGGAACCGGCCATGTTCGCCGGCCTGTTACTGGCATCGCGTTGCAACTCGCCTCGGCCGCTGATAATGCGGACGCTCCCGTCGGGCCACGTGATCCGAAACTCAAATTCATCCGGCTGTTCCCCCGCCGCGCAGGCCGCAATCCATGTCTGCATGACAGCCCGGTCTTCCGGGACGACCAGCTCAGTCAACGAATCGACGGTGGGGACGAACGTCTCCGGCGAAACTCCATAGATGCGATACAACTCCTCCGACCACCCGATCCGCCTCGCCGGATCCGCTAGATCCAGAGCCCAACTCCCCACATGCGCGATGCGCTGCGCCGCCGAAAGGAGGCGTTCTTTCTCCCGTAGAGCCTCCTCGACCTGCTTGCGCTCGGTGATGTCGCGGGCAATCTTCGAAGCGCCCACAACCGTGCCACTGCTATCCCGAATCGGCGAGATGGTCACAGAAACGTCAATGATCCCGCCGTCTTTCCGCACGCGAACCGTTTCGTAATGTTCCACGCTCTCGCCGCGCCCGATACGCGCCAGAATGTCGGTCTCCTCCTTGACGAGTTCCGGGGGAAAAAGCATTAGCATCGGTTTGCCCAAAGTCTCCGCCACCGTGTAGCCGAAGATCTTCTCGGCCCCGCGATTCCACCCGTTGATCACGCCGTTCAAATCCTTGCTGATAATCGCGTCGTCTGAGGAGTCAACCACCGCAGCCAGATGCTCGCGCACCGCTTCCGCCCGTACGCGCTCGGTGATATCGCGCAGCACCACGGTGAACAAGTGCTTGCCTCCGCTCTTGATGTGGGAGATGGAGGCCTCAATCTGGAATTCTTCGCCGTCGGTGCGCACGCCCCGCAGCGTGCCCAACGCGCCCATGGCGCGGGCGGTGGCCCCGTTTTCGCCGAACTTTTTAACGTGCCCTTCATGGGCGGTGTGGAAGCGCTGCGGAATGAAGCGGGTGACGGGCCGGCCCAGGGCCTCGGCGGCGGGGCAGCGGAACATTTTTTCCGCCGCCGCGTTGAACACCACAATGCGCTGCTGGTCATCGGTGGTGATGATCGCGTCCATGGCCGACTGAATAATGTTGGAGAGCCGGCCTTCGCTTTCGCTCAGCGCCGCCGTGCGGTCGGCCACGCGGCGCTCCAGGTCGGCGTTCAGTGCGGTGACTTGGGCTCGCGCCCGGGCGCTGACCCCGATCTCGCGGCTCACCGAGAATCCGGCGACCGCGAGAAAGGCCGCGCCCAGAACCGACCCCAGCGCGATGGCGGCGTTTGCGAAGCGTCGCGCCGAGCGCGCCCGTTGGCTGCCCCGCTCCAGGAGTTGTTCTTCCCTGGCCTCCATTTGTTCGACGGTGGCGCGCGCTGCATCCATGAGCTGCTTGCCATGAAGCAGTGGGGCTTCGTCAGGGACCAGTCCCGTACTCTGCCTCGACGCCACGAGATCGTTGGCAGCCTCGACCCTGGCCCTTGCCTGCTCCGCCAGCAGGTGCAGCCGTCGCTTCTGCTCTGGATCGAGGATTAAAAGGCCCAGCTTTTGCAGGTCCTGGGCCACCGCATTTCTGCCCCACACATAAGGCTCGAGGAACTTCTTGTCCCCCGTGGCAACATAGCCGCGCGCTCCCGCTTCCACGTCGACCAGATTCCGGAGGGTGAGTTCCAGAGTGGTCGAAACCTCATGAGTGTGGGCGACCCAGGCCGCCTCTTGCGCCGCCCGTTGCGTGTTACGCCACGAGAGCGCGCCCAGAAAAACCGTCAGCAAAACGGCGATAACGGACCCGGCCTCCACCCTTCGCCGCAGCCTCTTCTCCGATCTCGGCTCCTCAATCCGTTTGAGAAGCCGGTCCAACTGTTCCTCGCTGGCGTCGAGGGCCTGCTCGATTCTTTGGCGTTCCACATCGTAGCGGCCCACAGCCGAGGCTGCCCACACCGCAATCGCGATCATCAGGGCCAAAGCGATCAGCGACACCAGGACCACGGCGTTCCATTCGGAATAAATCCCGCCGGCTGCGATCTGCCAGCGCAACCAGCCCACCAATGCGGGAATAAAAGTAGCCGGGAGCAAACGGCGCGCGATGCTGCCACTCAGGCTGGGGCTGGAGAGCACCATGCCCAATCCCCACTCCGTCCGCGAACAAATCAGCCCCCACGATACGGCGAGGAAGGCGACGGCCGTGGGCAAGGCCAGGGAAATGTGAGCCGCATAAGCGCCGGGGTCAAAGGCGAAGGCGAACAGACTGAGGGTCGCCCCGGCGCCAGCCGCCAGCGAGAGAAACTGCGCCGGCCACTGGCCGCGCCCGGTTCGCCAGTCGATCCCGACAAGAGCGAGGCTGAGCAGAAAAAAAGCTCCGGCGGTGATGGGCGACATCAGTCCGGGCGCCGGACTGTCGGCTTGCAGACCCGGTGGCGCGACCACCAGGAGCTGGTCGATGCCGAAATTCCAGCGAAGAATTCCCTCCATCATGCTGAGCGCGCCCAGCAGTCCGGCGAGGGCCGCTACGCTGTTCCCCGCGGCCTTCCTAAGCCACGCGACTGATGGCGCTCCCTTTTTTCTTAGCAGCCAAAGTGAAACCCCGACCAGCACGAAGCCAAAGGCCGTGTTCGCCTTCATCGTTACGGGATCGGCTCCCCAAGTGGTGAGAGCGAGGACGTGAAACTTCCAACCCGCTAGCCCCGACAGCCCGACGGCAATGGAAAACGCGCTGACCACCGAGGCGAAGACACTCAGTCTTTTCTCCAGGACGGGATCGGGGAGCGTTTTCATCTTTTTTCGAGAAGGGGATGAGCGAGAGCCTGCGGCACCGCGTTGCGACCGCAGCCTCGTTAAAATAGGTTATCGGCGGGATTGGGGCTGTCTTTAGGCTGAAGCCGGGCTGGAACCGCAGCGCGGGAAACCGGGAGTGCATGCCCGCGCATGCCCCTTCGCTTGTGGAGAAGAGCGTTGCTCAGTCTGTTTCGGGAAAAGTTCCCAGTTCGGACCCGAAGCACACGTTGTCATCCCGAGCAAAGCGAGGGACCTTGGTGTTTGCCAACAGCGCCACTCACCGTAGTGCCGGCAAGAACCAGGGTCCCTCGCTTCGCTCGGGAAGACGGTCCGCAGGGCGCGGGCCTTTCGCACAGAGCGCATCCGTAGCGGGGAGCGCGCCCACAGCAGAGAGCGC
>Ga0302140_10000341_pt1 | contig 57640 bp, 65 predicted proteins | sample I_Bog_E1_1_FD_202095 | JGI IMG/M metagenome (GOLD analysis project Ga0302140, IMG submission 202095) | Peat permafrost microbial communities from Stordalen Mire near Abisko, Sweden - I_Bog_E1_1 | ecosystem: Environmental > Terrestrial > Soil > Wetlands > Peat | place: Sweden: Abisko, Stordalen...
TTGGCCGACGTTAGTTACGGTGAGTGTGTACACTGCGCCAGTCTGGCCTTGCGTGAAGTTGCCGATGTGACTGGCGGCGATGGCGGGGTCGGAGTAATTGAGTCCCCCAAGCAGTACTGTGACGTTACTGGTGCTGGTGCTGTTTATAACCGCAAGATCGGCCAGACCATCGTGGTTGAAGTCCGCCGATACGAGACCGACCGGCGCGGTTCCGGCAGAATAAGGCAATGGGCTTTGGAATGTTCCGTCGCCTACACCAAACAACAGGGCAGCGCCACTGGAGTTACTGACCGCGAGATCCAGAATGCCATCGCCATTAAAATCGCCGGTCACGATTCCGTTGGGCGCGGTACCTGCCGAAAAGGGACCGGCGCTTACCACTTGAAAAGTCCCATTGCCGACCCCCGGCGTGGTGGAGCCGCCGAGAAGGATAGTTATATTGTTCGAGCCGGTATTTGCCACAGCGAGATCAAGCACTCCATCGCTGTTGAAATCGCCCATTACGATGGTCTGGGGGTTGGTACCGACCGTGTATGTTACGGGAGTCTGGAAGCTTCCATTGCCGGCCCCCAGCAGGATGCTGACAGTCCCATCGGTGGAATTGACGACCGCGAGATCGGCGAGTCCGTCGGCATTAAAATCTCCCAGAACGATGGATTTTGGGCCATTTCCGACGATCACGCTCGAAGAAGCTCCGAACGTTCCATCGCCATTTCCGAGCAGGATTCTTACTTTCCCCGGGCTGGAGCCGGAGTCGGCAACGGCGAGATCCACTTTGCCATCCTGATTGAAGTCACCGGCAACCAGATATTGAATGTTGGCGCCGCTTCCGACTGTGGTGGTGGAACTCGAAAAGGTGCCGGGAGAACTCAAACTATTCAGCAGAACCGTAACGGTACTTGACCCGTTATTCGCAACGGCCGCGTCCATCGCGCCATCGCCATTAAAGTCTGCGGCGACGATGACGGCGGGATTAGTGTTGCCTCCGCTGCCGAAAGCTTTGGGTGCCTGGAACGTTCCGTTTCCGTTACCGAACAGGAACTCTACACGATTCGACGTCGTGGCATTCGCAACGGCGAGGTCGGGAAAGCCGTCATTGTTGAAATCGGCGACAGTTATGGCGGAAGGTTTTGTTCCCGCCAAATAATTCGCCCCGGTCTGGAAACCATTCTGGAGTTGATTGTTTACGGTCTGCACTAAGGAGCCGGAAGCGCTGGACAAATATTGGGTATCCCCGTTGTACAGCGCCGTGATGGCGTGCGTGCCAGCCGATAGCAGGACCGTATTGAGCACGGCCTGACCGGAGGTGACTGGCTGCGCGGCAATCGGTGTCAAGCCTTCGTAGAACACTACCGTACCCGTCGGGGTTGTGGAACTGGCGTTGGCGTAATTGACCGTTGCGGTCAGCGCCAGCGACGATCCCACGGTCGCAGGATTGACGGAACTGGTAAGAACCAGCGATGTTGTCTGCAGCACGGCAGTGGGGTCAGTCCCGGGAGCTGTCAGGACGTTTTCCCCGCCGCCCGAGACCGAAACGGAGTTGGTGACGGTCTGCAACGCGTTGCTTGCGACGCTGACGGTGATGGTGATCGGGGAATAGCTTTGACTGGCTAACAGAGAATCGTTTCTAGTGCAGGTAACGGTGGCAAGAGTGCAATTCCAGTTGGTGCCACTGATTGCGGTTGCGGTGAGACCAGCCGGCAGTGAGTCCACTACCGAAACCGTGCCGAAGGTGGCCAGTGTGCTTGTATTAGTGACGGTCAGGGTGTAGGTGGCGCCGGTCTGCCCCTGTGTGAAACTGCCTGAGTGGGCGCTGGCCGCCGTGAGCACCGGATATTGCCCTATCCCAAGAAACACGTAGAGAAGGTTATTCGTTGAGGTTGCCGCGAAGTCGCTGTGGCCGTCGCTATTAAAGTCACCTACTGCCACAAAAGCTGCGGAGTTTCCGAAAGAGGTCGTAGTTGCCGTCCCAAAAGTGCCGGTGCCGGACCCGAAGAGAATACTGTAACTATTGGGAGAACCGTTGTTGATGACCACCAGGTCAGGAATTCCGTCGCTGTTGAAGTCACCGATGGCCAGGGAATGCGGTTTGGAGCCACCCCCAAATGGGGTACGAGAACCGAAGTTGCCGGTCTTGTCGTTGAGAAACACCCCGATGTTTGCGCTTCCCGAGATTGCATTCGCGACCACCAGATCGGGAAAGCCGTCACTGTTGAGGTCAGCGGCAAGAACGGAAATCGGGCCACTTCCAATGGAGGAGTAGCTTTTGGCGGTACCGAGTCCTCCAGTCCCGTTTCCGAAAAGAACGCTGAGCGTACCACTCCCGCTGTTGACTGCCACCACGTCGGCATTTCCATCCTGGTTGAAGTCGGCTACGGCTACCGATATGGGGTTGGTTCCTGCCGTGTAGGGAACAGCGGTTTGAAGCGAGCCAATGCTGTCGCCATTTCCCAGCAGAATGCTGACAGTTCCATCAGCGGCATTAGCAACCACCAGATCGGGTATGCCGTCGCCGTTGAAATCAGCCGCCGCAATCGCCACAGGGTTGGAACTGGGGGTGCCTGTCAAGTAGGAGGCATAAGAAGGAGGGGGAAAAAGGGCCGCGCAGGTGGTTCCGGTTCCTGTGCCGATCAACACCGTTACCGTACCGGCGGAAGGATTGACGACCGCCAGATCCACGATGCCGTCAGCATTGAGATCCACCGCTACAAGAGCGCCGGGCGTAGCCTGGACATTGCAGGTAGTCCCGGCGCCAAAACTGCCGCTACCGTTATTAAGGAAGATAGAAATATTGGTGCCTGCGCTGTTACTGACGACAAGATCGGGCTTCCCATCACCATTGACGTCAGCCGAAATCACATTCGCAGGAGTGGTGAGCGTGGACGAATCGGTCGAAGATGTAAATCCAAGTTGCGGCAGGGCGCTGACAGTTTGAGAAACGGCGGAAGCCGTTATGCTGCCGGCATAGGTCGCATCGCCGCTGTATCTGGCCGTCAGGGGATTGGCGCCCGAAGGTAACAGCGCCGTAGTCAGAACGACCTGACCTGCTGCAATCGGTTGGATGCCAATGATAGTAGTGCCATCGTAGAAAGTGACCTTACCTGTCGCCGAAGAGGGGGTGACGGTGGCCGTAAGAACGATCGATTGGGCGAGAGTGGATAAGGTATTCGAACTCGCGAGAGTCACACTGCTGGAGCTGGTTCCGTTGGCAAACGCATGGATGGGGGAGCCGACACGAGCCGCTGCCACGGTGTTGCTCGACGTGGTCACAACCTTGACAGGCGCAGAATCGTCAATCGTCGGCGTTGGTGGGGGGGCAATACCGCTAAATACGGAGAGAACACCACTCAGGTCGGCCGCGGCAATGTCGGGTTGTCCGTCGCCATTGAGATCAGCGGCCAGAAGGACCTGCGGGGCCGCAGGAGCGGCGAGTTCCGCGCCGAGTGTGAACGTGCCATCACCTTCACCCTGCATGATGTCCAGGACGTCCTTCGTTTGAATCAGAAGATCGAGATGCGCACCTCCCACCACGTGCCCCAAACCAAATGAGACAGAACCGCTGAAGGTAGTTCCGCGCGAAAAGCCGCCTGTACGACTGCCCATCAGCAGGACGACAGAGTTATCGAGTTCATTTTCTACGGCCAGGTCGACCGCTCCATCCTCATTAAAGTCTCCAGCCAGCAAAAGCGAAGGACCGTTACCGGTGGGCACTGTCAATGCGGCTGAGAAGCCGCCCAGGCCGTCGCCGAGAAGGACGGTGACGTTGTTAGTGCTGAAGTCGGTTACCGCGATATCGGCCAATCCGTCTCCATTGAGATCCGCGGCTACTACCGATCGGGGAGAAGACCCTGCCGCAAAATGCACGGCCGTCTGAAAGGAGCCGTCGCTTCGTCCCGTGAAAAGGGAGATATCGTTGCCGTTTTCATTGGTCGCGACCAGATCCGGGATTCCGTCACCGTTGAAATCCGCAAGCGCAAGAGAGGAAGGATGGAGACCCGAAGAGTAGAAAACCGGACTCGTCAACAGACCGTTACCGTTATTCAGCAGGACGGCGACCTGGCCGGATCCGCTGGCGACGGCTACGTCATTCCAGCCATCACCGTTGAAATCTCCAATGAGCATGGCGGTGGGCGCATCGACACCCGGGAAGATCTGAGCAGCGCCGAAGCCTGTGGGGCCACCTTTGAGCACGCTGATGGAGCCGTTCCCAGCCGAAATGAAATCGATCAAGCCGTCACCGTTGATATCGCCCAGGGCGAACGCGGCAGGCTGAACGGCGAGGGCGAAACCGGCGGCGCTGGAGAAGTGTGTAGAAGCGTTGCCGGGAACCGTAACTTGCACCTCCCCAACTGGTGTGCCTGTCCCGCGAACGCGGGCATTGATCCTGTGAAAACCAGGCGTAAGGGCTTTAACGGGAAACACAGCTTGTCCCTGAGTACCTGTCAAGGCTGCGCCAAGGGGTGTTACGCCATCAAAGAACTCGAGACTTACGGCCGGTGTTGAATCTGAAACGATCAGACGAGACGACTCGCGAGTCAGACCGGGTTCATAAGACAGACTCGCCTGTGCGCCGTGCATCACAAACGGAATCAGCAATAATAGAATCTTGTTTCGCACCGTTTTGCTCCCCGAAGCACCGTCTCGACGATCGATTCAATTCACTTCTAGGCACTCCTCGGATGTGTGAAGGGGATTTTCTAGCCGAATGTCCAGTACCTTGCATTTTTTTTGGGGGGCTAGTACCAATGGTCAAATAAAAATACTGGAATACAGTTGAGACCAGACCGATAAGGATTGGGAAAGTGGTAATAAGAAAATTATGAAGGTAACGCAATCCACTGAGCTGGCTAATCTAAGCAACGCCATCTCGCCGTCTCGACAGGCGCGACCGCAATCCCCTGCGGAGGCAGCACCGCAAACCGAATTGAGTCTTACTCCGGCCAGCCAGTCCGTTTTTGCCGGCAAGCCGGAACGTATTGCTGAGCTGCGCCAGATGGTAAACAGCGGCAGCTATGCACCCGATACCACGGCAGTCAGTGAAAAGATGATTGAAGGGGCAATATCGCGGCCCGAATAGCGTTGCCCGTTATTCGCCCGAGAATCCGCGAAAGAGCGCCGACCCATCCATACCAAAATTGAGGATCTGCCGAATATAGTCGAGTGAGCCCGCAGGAGGCTTGCCAGACACAGGTAGTAAGGACTGTCGATCCGATCCTTGTTGTAATACTCCCGTTTGCAACACTCCCGTTTGAAATACTCCCGCAGTATTCTGAGTTTCCCCACCCGCCATTTGTCGCAGCAACATTTCTTCGAGGCTAAGATCACCCACGCCAGCCGCAGGCACGAGACTGCCGATGCTGGATTGCCCCGACAAGACGCCGGGCAAAGCCAGTGCGGCCCTTTGCTGGGACGACCCGGAGTCGAGGGATACTACCTGTCGCTGGGCGCTTTCGTCGTCCTTCTTATCGTCTTTGTCCTGCCCGTCCGTCTCCGAACCGTCCTCGTTCCCCTGATCGCCACCCACCGCTGACGAGGGTACCATCCGGGCTGGGGCTGGAAGCATAAAGAAGCTACTCGCGTCGGAGCTTTCACCCGTCTGCCGAAGCGCTGAGCGCTTTTGAAGATCGATGGAACGCTGCATCCTTCCGACAGAATCCGCCTGACGCAACACCGCACGCTGCATACGCTCACGGAGTGTGAGTGGTAGTTCGTTCGGAGGGTCAGGTTCGCCTTCGATCGACTGGGCGGCCAGACACATCGTCGAGAGCCGCGGAACTATCAAAGTCGCGCTCATGAACAGAAGCACGGTGCAGCCATGTAAATAAGAGTGTTTTGGAGTCTTCATCAAAAAATTCCTAGAACGCCCTGTGCCAGCGCCGATGTGGGGAATGAGGCAGCTGTCACTACAACCCATATGCGGATCAAGCCAATAACGAGGCAGGGTAAGGTGGCGCTTCCCCTTGTCCACCAGCCGCCAACGCCGGCACAAAAGGAACTCGACGCTCTGCTGAAGGCCGTGTCGGTGGCAAGAGCACTCAACGATCTTAGCCCGTCGAATGACTTTTCCGTGATTCGCGATCCGCGCACCGGAGCAGTTGTTATCGCGATTCGGCGACGAGCTTCCGGCGAACTGATCGACTTATGCCCGCCAGACGATGTTTTCGATATGCTTGAGCACCTGCCCGGCCAGTTGCGGGCAATGGAGGAATAGAGTAAGTGATTGGAAACGCATATCTTCAGGGACGCATTCTCTCGGCAGATCCGATGGAACTGGTTACCATTCTCTATGAGCACGCGATTCTTTCGGTGCAGCAAGCTCGTGAAAGACTGGCAGCGCAGGATGTAGCCGGACGGACGAAAAGCATCTCGAAAGCCATTGCGATCATAGGCGAGCTGGAGGGATCGCTGGACCATTCGGTGGGTGGACCGATCTCGAAGAACCTGGCCCGCCTTTACCAATACATGCGCCAACGCCTTACGACCGCCAACATGAAAAAGGAAGACCAGCCTCTTGCGGACGTCGAATCTCTGCTGCAGACGCTGGCAGAGGCCTGGGCAGAAGTGCAACGCAAGGGAAGCAAGACCGAGATTCCCGTGGTTCCGGAGGTTTCCGTGAAGGCCACGCCGAGCAGCAAACCCACCGCTTTCGGGATACCCTTCATCCAGAACACTGAGGTATTGCAGAGCAGTCATTCGTGGTCCGCTTAACGGGTCACTCAGTCGAAAGACCTTTCGTCACCATTTTCGCGATGCCCAGGCCACCCTTCGAAGCCATTGCCTGGGCGAAACACTCCTGAGCGTATTCCATTGCGGAAGATGCGGATTCATCCTGACCCGTACCCAGCCAGCCGCCTTCGGAATCGCGCATCGATTTCAGCATCTGTCCGATTAGCAGAGCTTCAAACTGGCTGGCCGCCGATTTGATCTTCTGCGGATCGTCTTTCGGCGTCGTCAGAATACCCTGGATCGGCAGACTATTTTGCGAAGAGGGATCGATCATAGTTGTTCGATTTACGGATTGATTTAAATAACTTCAAGATCGGCGTCAAGCGCGCCGGCCGTTTTGAGGTTTTGCAAGATCGAAATAATGTCCCGCGGTGTTGAACCTATGGAAGTCAGCGCCTGAACCAACTCTTCGACCGTGGCGCCGTCCTTCAGCATCAGGTTTTTCGCCGTATCCTGTTTAACATCGACATTGACCTGAGGAACCACCTGCGTGGTGCCGGAACTGAGCGCATTCGGCTGCGACACCTCCTGCGTGGTCTGAATTTCTACCGTCAGATTGCCTTGCATAATCGCCACAGGCGCTATGTGGACTTGTTTTCCCATGATGATGGTTCCCGTGCGCTCGTTCACCACGATTTTGCCCTGACTGTCCGGTTCTACGGTCACTCGCTCCATCTCAGCGACGAACGCAGTCGGTTCCTTCCGATACTCCTCCGGCACATCTACTGTGACAAGGGCCGCGTTTTCCGCATGAGCAACCGGGCCAAACTGATTGTTGAGCGCGATTGCAATCCGGGAGGAAGTATCGAAATCCGCTCTGTCCAATTGCAGGCGTAACTGGTTGCCCAGAGTCAGAGTAGGCGCCTTCCGCTCCACAATCGCCCCATTCGGGATGCGCCCCACGGTCGGATGATTGACAACCTGAGTGTTGCCGTTGTTACCTGCGACAAAGCCACCGATTACCATCGCACCCTGAGCTACAGCGTAGATCTGATTGTCCGGAGCGCGTAACGAAGTCATTAGAAGAATCCCGCCCTGCAGACTGCTGGAATCACCAATTGCCGCTATTGTTACGTCGATTTTGGAGCCAGGTTCGAAATAAGGCGGCAGCGTAGATGTAACCATAACCGCTGCTGTATTCTTCACCTGAATGGCCGAGGGCGACACAGCCAGGCCCATACGCTCCAGCAGGTTCGTAAGACTCTGTGCCGAAAATACAGTCTGCCTTGTGTCGCCCGACCCGCGCAATCCAACCACTAATCCATAGCCCATCAGCTGGTTGTCACGCACGCCTTCTATCGAGACCAGCTCTTTGAGCCGAATTGCCGCGGCAGCGCCGGCAGGTAAAGCTGTAAACAGACAGAGGAGTGTAAGCAGAGTCTTTTTCATTGGATTCAGAAGGGGAGGATTCCCAGGAAGAGCCGGTATAAGATATTCGGACGGCGAATGGCATCACCGATTACGCCTTTGCCATTCACTTTCACTTCCATCTGAGCAATCTGCGTTGAGCTAACCACGTTGCCCGGACTCACATCGACAGGCCGAATGATTCCCCGCAAGGTGACCTGTTGAAACTCGGCACTAACCTGAACATCCTTGCTGCCTTCGAGCACGAGGTATCCGTTGGGCAAAACGTGAGTGACCCGGGCGCTCAACGTGGTGCTGATTTGTGCGCCGCGGCTGGTTTCACCCGTGCCCGCAAGTTCGGTGTCATTGCTCGAATTGGCAAGATTACTCAAAGCCCCGGTCGGACTCTTGGGAGCAAAGAGTGACGTGATGGAAGCCTTAACTGAGGACACTCTCGATGTTTTGACATCGCCGGTTACGACCGCCGAGGCCTGCTCACTCACGACAACGGTAACGAGATCATTTACCTGGACTGCCCGAAGGTCCGAACCTATGTCAGATAGCCGGGAAGCCGGACTCCACAACGAGCCGGAAGTGCTCTGGCTTTCCGCGGGAGTGCCGTGGCTCATGGCCTCCTGAATATAACGATCGAGAGGGCTGGGTTCGACCGGCTTTTTCGGTTTCTTGTCGGCTGCACCCAAAACGTTGCACGACAGGGTTATCACCAGACCAGCCGTCATCAGACCCCTGACCGTACTGAGCAGGGCCGACGTGATTGCGATTCGTCCTGTTTTGAATTTCATTCTGCTCCCGCTCCGCGTGGATCGACGAGCACCGCGCCCTTAGACTCCACTCGCGCCTGGAATACGCGATTACTTTCGGTGTTCCGCACAGCGATCATTTCTCCCACTCGCCCCGCGGATTCGGCACGGCCATTGAGAGACAACCTGGCTTTTCCAAGAACCACATGCACCTGGACCAGATCACCGCGCAGCACGTCGAGCGGTCGAACCAGATTGTCGGACCGAATCTCGGAACCGGCCGGGATCAAACGCAGGGAAGTTAAACCCGCAACTCTCTCGGGAGTTAGCGGGCCGGTCTTAGTGGCGACGGGGAAGCCATCGATGGTTTCGGAGCGGACTTGCTGGCTCTGGATTACTGAACCAGGCTTCAAATCATCAACGGCCATGAGTCTGGTTACGGGTGCGGAGACTTTGGCGCGCGCCCATATTGTGACGTGGCGGCTACCCGATACCATTTCGCCGCGCCATAGCGCAGCGGAACCGGACGACGCGGGACGAACCAGACCTTCCAGGGGAAAGACGATGGTTCCAGGGGGGGCTGGTTCAGGGCTTACTTCCGCCAATTCGATATGCGCTTCGGGTGAGGACAGTGAACTTCGCATCGCTGCCAGCACATCCTCCCGATTCAGCGGCGCCAGTGGTACACGAAAGCAGATTTCCTGTTTGAGCACATGCGGGTCGAGACCAAAGCGCGCAGCCAGAGATTGCAATTCCTGAGGGCTAAAGACACGCGTTCCCCCCGGAGTCGGCGCTGGCGCTATTCGCGTGCCCGCCGGTATGAGCCGCAGAACCGGTTCTGCCCTGGCCATATCGATACCCAGAATCTGGTCGCTGTAGACGTCAGTGCAGGCACTCGGCTCAGCCCACACAGATGCCGCCGCCAATAACAGAAGTATGAGAGCTTGTGACATTACTGTTTCAGATTGTTGACCTGCTGATACATGTCATCAGCCGCTTTCACCACCTTCGAATTGGCTTCATAGGCGCGTTGAGCCACAATCAGATTGATGAACTCCTGGACGATGCTGACGTTCGATTGTTCGGTGTAGCCCTGCAGCAGCGTGCCCAGACCTTCCTGACCGCCGGGGTTTCCTACAGTCGGTGTACCGGAAGCGTCGGTCGGCTGATAAAGGTTGCTGCCGAGGCTATTCAGACCGGCTGGATTCTGAAACCCCGCAATCTGGATCTGTCCCGCCTTTTGTGCGGCTGTCTGGCCAGTTAAGGTATAGCTGACTGTGCCATCCGAGGCAATAGTGATCGATTGGGCGGTGGCGGGAATGGTGATCTGAGGCTGCACAAGATTGCCGTTGGATGTGACCAGACTGCCGTCTTTGTCCAATTGGAATGACCCATCCCGCGTATACGCGAGTTGACCATTTCCTTGCAGTACCTGGAAAAAACCATTGCCCTGAATCACGAGATCCAGCGGATTACTGGTTTGGGAAAAATTGCCCTGGGTGAAGATAATCTCGTTCGAGGACGGCTTTGTTCCGAGACCCAACTGCAATCCGGTCGGTACCGTAGTGGATTGTCCCGCAGCCGCGCCCGGCTGGACCATGCTTTGATACATCAGATCCTGAAACTGCGCCCGGCGTGACTTATAGCCATTTGTATTCGCGTTAGCAAGATTGTTGGCAATGTTGTCTACGTTTGTCTGTTGCGCTTCCATGCCGCTCGCCGCGCTGTAAAGTGCTCGAATCATCTTCCTGACTCCTGAATGACTTATATTCTGTGCTGCTCATCAGGCCGTGACTCGCGCCACTTCCTGAATCGACTTTGAATCCATATCGCTGCTGACACCGATAGCCTTCTGCAGCATTTCGAACTGCCGCATCACACTTACCAGACGCATGGCAGCTTCCGACACGGGAACATTGGAACCTTCAATTTTGCCCTGCTCAACCTTTGTATTGCCCACAGGCACCGTAGGATTTTTGGCCGGGTCCGCGTTTTGAAAAGCCGTACTGGTGGTCTTGGTCAACGAGGTCGTAGTTTTAAAATCCACTACTTCGAGCTGCCCGATGCTTTGTCCGTCCTGATGAACAACACCGTCGGAGGAAATGGTAAGAGGCTTATTGGAAGACACCCGGATCGTACTGCCTCCGAGGCCTCGCAATGTCATGCCATCCGCAGTCCCGAGTTCACCGGAAGGCAATAGCCGAAAATTGCCGTTCCGCGTATAAAGAGGGCCCGAGGGCCCATTGACAGCGAAGAAGCCTTTGCCCGACAGAGCGAGATCCAGGGGATTTCCCGTAGCTTCGAGAATGCCAGGAGAGAAATCCGTCCATTGTTTTTCAATGGTAGGTAGCGTTGTCCCGTCACCGCCGTCTACCGAATTCTGCGAATCCTCTGAGGAATACAGACCGTAAAATTCCCGATCGATTTTGTATCCGCTGGTTGCAGAGTTCGCCAGGTTATTGGCCAGAAGATCCAGCGATAACATGCGTGACCGAAGTCCACTGACTGCTGCGATGCTGAGATTATCCATTTCTGCAGTTCACCGCAATGCACGTGGGTGACCTAATGAAGATCTCGACAAAACACCAGCAATATGAAGTTTTTTACCTGATCTTCGTGTCTTGCATGCTGCCTGAACAGACGATTGTCAACTTCGCACGCCGTCAAATCCTTGACAAAACACGAGGGCTGTCAAAAGCCCAACGCCCTTCTACATTGAATTACTCACAAAACAGAGGCATAAACGTTTGGACCGATACCTGCATTTGGCCGCGCAGTGAATATTTCAGGCCTCTCGGTGTCGGCTCCGCGAATGACCTCCGCGCCGACATCGCTATTCGCGGGCCTGACTAATGATTCTCATAGTTTCACAACACATCTTGAAGACTCCCGAGCAGCGGAGGAGTCACTGCCTGATGAGAATACTCAGACTCTCACGAAGGACTTGCCGACAAAGGACTCCTCAGCAGCGTCTCGAGAATTCATACCGGCTATTTCTATTGCTGACAGCGAACCGGCGCCCGCAGTGGTGCCTCGAACTTTCCCCCCGGCAATAAGCACGCCGATTGCTCTCACTTCAGCCATCGAGGCCCCATCATTCAGCAGTGCGACTCTGCCTGAGAACAATGTCACGTTCAATCTTCACAAATCGCTTGCCGAGGCAGGAATGTCGGCGGCTCCGAAGACGACGAGTCTGGTGTCGAAACGGTCTTTACCTGAAGCTCCTTCTGAAGGACGCTACAGCGTCGCTCAACTTGTGACGACTCCTGCATTGGTTGTTCCCGCGGGTGCTCTGAATGGGAACAACGAGGATGAACAGGATGAGGCAACTCAGGAAACGGAAACATCATGTGGATCAGGATCCGGATCAGCGTCCGGATCAGCAAAGCCTTCAGTTGGCTCTGCGCCAGTACAGGCATCCACTGCGTCTGAAGTCACGGCAAAGGAATCAGCACCGTTTTTAGTCACACGAATGACACATGCAGATACCCATGCGCCTCTGAGTTTCGCCGCGAAAGTGGACACCGGCCAGGGCGATTCAGGCGCGCCTTCCGACGGTCAGGCGCAGCAATTTGTCCTTGGCCAGAATGTGAGCTCAGTTGCATCCTCATGGAAGAAGGAATCGCGCGACACACGAATTGCCGATGCGACAGGCGGGGCTTTGACGCAACAGGCAAGCAGACCAGCTGTGATCCCTAATGACGCGGCGGCAAACGCGATCAGCAAAGATACCGGTGTCGCTACAACATCGCTTCCCACTCCCGTGGCGGCAGGTGCTCCGCGCGAAACGGCCGCGCTCCCCGCCTCCACCACCGCGATCGAGTCGCCGAACGAGGTTACAGGTACGATAGCCGGAGCGCCGTTGAAAGACATATCTTTCAATGTCGCGGACCCTGGAGGAGCATCCGTGCAACTTCGGCTGGTCGAACGGGCTGGCGAACTTCGAGTTTCAGTACATGCGGCTAGCCCTGAGTTAAATCAGGATCTGCGGGCCGGTCTGCCGGACCTCACTAAAAAGCTGACTGAAACAGGATTGCATTCGGAAGTCTGGCGCCCTGCCGGACATACAGCAGCATCGGACGCCGCGCAACCTTCGAAAAATCAAGGAGGTAATTCCAGCGGGAGTAATTCTCAACCGCAAAGCGGCTCCCAACAGGGCCGCGGCCAGAGAAATCAGAACCCGCAGCGACCTCAATGGCTCGAGGAACTCGAGAACGGTATGCAAACAACAGCTTCAACGACAGGAGATAACAATGGCTTCAGCAATTAACCCTTTGACCGGCTCGTCGAGTGCGGCCAGCTCTGCTTCATCCAGTTCCTCGGCTAACAGCATCGCGCCCACTGAGGGCGTGTTCCTGAACCTACTCGTTTCGCAGATTCAGAATCAGGATCCCCTGAATCCGTCCGACAGTACTCAGTTTGTGTCGCAGTTGGCTCAATTCAGCGAATTGGAACAGGTAATCGGCATCCGCGGCGACACTGATCAACTTGCCGCTGCAGCGACAGCCGCAGCTTCAACAAGTTCCACCACGTCCGGAACCACTACCGGTACCACCGGTACGGGCTCGTCATCGACGTCAAGCGGGACTTCAACATCAACCTCATCCACAACGGGCAGTTAATCGACACCGACTTCATTCAGGAGAGAAAACACTAAATGGTAACCGCAATATCCACCGCGCTATCCGGTCTCGAGGCCAACACCGACGCCATCAACGTCATCGGTAATGACCTGGCGAACCTCAACACAACTGGTTATAAAGCGACGCAAATCGATTTTCAGGATCTGATGTCGGAGCAGCTCGGCGTGTCAGCGAATTCCGGGCAACTGGGGCTCGGTGTCGGCAGTGTAACCGCCTTATCTAATTATTCGCAAGGCTCGCTTCAAACCACCGGCGGAGCCACCGATGCGGCAATCCAGGGTGATGGCTTCTTTGTTCTCAACGATCCGTCAACCAACCAGACGCTCTACACGCGGGATGGAAGCTTTGAGCTGAACGCGAGTGGACAGCTCGAAACAGCGTCGGGACAGCTCGTACAGGGCTGGACCGCCACCAACGGCGTCATTAACACCAACACTCCCGTCGGTAACATCACGCTTCCGGTGGGTACGACAGTAGCCGCCACGCCGACCACCACCATGAATCTTGCTCTGAACCTGAACTCGAGTGTTGCCACGACTGACCCCGGAGCCGTGGTCACAGCGCCGATTCAGGTCTTCGATTCCCAGGGCGTCAGCCATGACCTGACCGCAACATTCACCAAAACCGGATCCAATACGTGGACTTACGCGGTAACCATTCCGCCAGCTGATCTCACAAGCGGCGCGACGACTCCGCTGACTACAGGGACGCTGACGTTTGACGCTAACGGCAATCTGACCAGCCCCGCCCAGACAACCGATCCCCAGACATTCAGCGCCGCAGGGCTTGCTGACGGCGCCTCCGATATGAGTATCAACTGGAATCTTTACAATAGTTCCGGAACTCCGACGATCACTCAGTTCGCATCTGCCTCATCTATCAGCTCAACAACTCAGAATGGTTACGCGGCGGGGTCTGTTTCGAAAGTTGCTCTTCAGACGGGTGGCATAGTCGAAGCCACTTATTCCAACGGGCAGCAGGTTTCAATTGGCCAGATCGCGATGGCCTCCATTATCGATCCCACATCCCTTGCGTCGGCCGGCAACAACAATCTGGCTGCCACTGCGAACACCGCGACTCCTGTCGTTGGAGCAGCCAACACAGGCGATCGTGGGCAGATCGTGGCCGGGTCGCTGGAATCATCCACGGTCGACATCGCCACGGAATTCGCCAATCTTCTGACTTTCCAGCGCGGCTATCAGGCGGACTCCCGAGTGATCACAACAGCCGACGAACTGGCCCAGGAAACAGTTAACCTGATCCACGCTTAACGCATATGCCGGAGACTTCTTCACTGGCCCCTTACATGAGTATTCCGCTTCCCGTAGAAGCGGTTGTCGAAGGTCCGCGCCTCACAGTGAAAGCACTGCTGGCACTGGCGGCGGGAAGCGTTATCGGCACCACCGTACCCGCCGGAAACAACGTCGAAGTACGTGCCGGCGGTGCGGCGATCGGGGCGGGTGAACTGACCGCCCCTGCCGGCAACCTCATCGTCCGAATACTTACTCTGCAGAGGAAAGATTAGGCCATGGAACCACTCCAACAGGCTGCCGCCGTCGTCCTGGTCCTGATACTCCTGGGGGCAACGCTTTATGCCCTTCGCGGTAAAGGCCTCGCGATGGTATTATCCCGCCGCAGTGGCGGCCTGAATCTGCGGCAACTCGAGGCGATCGACCGACTGCCGCTTACTCCGCATCATTCCCTTCACCTTGTCAGAGTGGAAGGCCGAACGGTACTTATCGCTGTCTCGCCGGGGGGTTGTTCCATGGTCGATCGTTCGCCCGAGCATACCCTGCCCGAAGAAGCCTTGTCACAAGGGGGAAATATCCGTTGAAGACTTTTTCACGCCTGTGTCTGTTCATACTTGCGTTGAGCGCGTCCGCGATGGCGGCCCCCGCTAACTCATTGTTGGGAATAAATATCAGCGGCAAAGGAGAGTCTCTCAGTGTGCCCATGCAGATCGTCATTCTGCTGACGCTTCTGACTCTGTTGCCTGCGATTGTCATGTCGATTACGCCGTTCCTGCGGATTGCGATTGTGCTGCATTTCCTCCGCCAGGCGTTGGGGACTCAGACGGTACCCTCCAACCAGATTCTGGTGGGTATCTCGATGATGCTTACGATGTTCATCGTGCAGCCCGTGGCCACGGAGATGTATCACAAAGGTTGGGAGCCGCTGCAGGAAAATCGAATCACAACCGCGCAAGCCTTCGATGCAGGAAGTCAGCCGCTTAAAGTCTTCCTTGCCAAATTCGCGCGTCAAAAAGATGTTGAGCTCTTTATCGATATCTCACATTCTCCGAGACCTCATAACCCTTCTGATCTCGATCTGACTGTTCTGATCCCGGCTTATGTGCTGTCTGAGCTGAAGGCGGCGTTTCAGATCGGCGCAGTGCTTTTCCTTCCTTTCCTTGTCATTGATCTGGTCGTGGCATCGGTGACACTTTCAGTCGGCATGGTTCAGCTTCCGCCCGTAATGATCTCGGCGCCCTTCAAGATCTTTCTGTTTGTATTGGCCGACGGCTGGAATCTGGTCATAGGCTCACTCGTAAGAGGCTTGTACGCATGACGCAGGAATTTGTCATTCAGATGATCCGCGAAGCGCTTGAAACGGCATTAATGATCAGTGCCCCGCTTCTCATCGTGGGCTTCATCATTGGAATCTCCATGAGCCTTCTTCAGATCCTCACTTCCATTCAGGATTCGGCGTTCAGTGCCGTACCACGGTTGGCTGCTTTTCTGGTGGCGTTTTTCGTTTCACTACCCTGGATGATGCAGAAGATGATGATTTATACGACGCACCTCCTTGGGGAGTTGGGCCGGTATGGCCGATAGTAGTTTCTGGTCAATATCCACACTACTCGGATTCCTGCTCACCCTGATGCGGATTGGGGGCGTCTTTGTATTCGTTCCCGTACCCGGGTTCAAGAGCGCCGTCGATACCGCGCGTATCTTTCTGATCGGGGGAGTCACTATCGCCCTTGCGCCCGTATGGCCGCATCCTGCGGCTGACACACCTGCCGGATTATTTATACTCTGGATGCTCTCGGAAGCGGCACTCGGGATAGGGATTGGTCTGGCGGTCGGTTTCGCACTCGAAGCATTCGTCATGGGCGCGCAGATGATTGGCATCCAGGCCGGTTTTTCTTTCGCCTCCACAGTAGACCCATTCACGCAAGCTGATTCCACGGTCCTGATCGTCCTCGCTCAAACCGCGGCTGCGTTGATCTTTTTTACCGCCGGCCTCGACCGTGAGGTGCTGAGGATATTCGCTCAGAGTCTGGTTAGCTATCCACCCGGCACTTTTGTGATTACGAAAAGAGCCACGGATCTGGTTCTTCTCGCCGGGTCCACTATGTTTTCGGTCGGATTGCGGCTTGCCATGCCGGTGATTGCGGCCATGCTGATGGTGGATGTGTCGCTGTCTCTGCTCGGCCGTATCAATTCACATCTACAACTGCAGGCCGTTTCGTTCCCCGTGAAGATGGTCCTCGCGCTTATCTTATTAGGCTGGCTTGTAGTTCTCTTCCCTGCCCTGATGCGAGGCGGTACTTCAATCAGTTTCGCCGTGGCACGCGCGCTCATCAAACGTTGAATCAACATGACACCCGGCGGCGATCAACGCACAGAACAAGCGACCCCGCGACGCCTTAAGAAAGCGCGCGAAGAGGGAAACTTCCCCACTTCGCCCGTGTTCGTTAACGCCCTCCAATTCCTCGCTTTCGTGTCTTTACTGTCCTCGTGGGGCCCAGCATGGGCTCAAGCGCTTCGGGTCCGTTTCTCGGACATGTTGCTGCACGAACTCGATCCTCGAACTGCACCGATGGACGCTGTCTATGCCGGAATTGGATTCGCGAAACAAACACTTACTCCCATCTGCATCATGGGCGGCGTGCTGATACTGATCACCGTCGCAATTCAATTCGTCGTTACCGGATTCGGCATCAGTCTAAACAAGCTTCTGCCGGACATTTCGCGGTTGAGCCCACTTTCCCGGCTCCGGCAGCTCCCGGGCCAGAATCTGCAGGGCGTGCTCCAGGCGGGAATTATGATTCCGGTTTTTGCTCTCGCCATTTACTACCTCGTGGGAGACAAAATCGAAACCTACGTGACGCTTCCGCTGCGGGGACTGGAAGACGGAACCCTTCAGATCGTCAGGTCTCTCTTGTCTTTGCTCTGGAAAGCTTCCGGGCTCTTTCTCGTGTTTGGCCTGGTTGATCTGGTCCGCCAGAAGAGCCGCTATGAGAGCCAGATGAAGATGAGCAAACAGGAAATACGCGATGAACACAAGGAGAGCGACGGCAATCCCATGATCAAAGCGCGCATCCGTCGCCTGCGGCGTGACTTTGCGCGGCGCCGGATGATGCACGAAATCCCGACTGCGACAGCTGTCATAGTCAACCCGACCCACTATGCGGTAGCCATCCGGTACAGCCTCGATACAAAAGGGGCGCCGAAGGTGGTCGCCAAGGGTAAGAACTATCTCGCTTTGAGGATTAGACAGAAGGCCCTCGAGAACCAGGTTCCTTTGATTGAGAACCCTCCTCTCGCCCAGGGCTTGTACAAGTCAGTGGATATCGGCCAGGAAATTCCGCCCCATCTCTATAAGGCCGTCGCTGAAGTTCTCGCTTATATTTTCCGAATCATGAATGGCAGGCGAACTGCATAGTGCTGTTGCGCACCTATCAAAATTTTGACACATGGCTGAGACGAAACCCATTGCGATAGCTGCTCCCTGGGGCAAGGCCTCCGCTTTGCTGACCAGCGGCAAAGAGATGGCGGTACCGCTGGCCGTACTGGGTATTGTTATGGCGCTGATCACGCCGATGCCGAGCTTTCTGCTCGACGGCCTGATCGTAATCGACATCATGACTTCAGTCATCGTGTTGATGGTCGCGGTGCATATCAAGAAACCGGTTGAGTTCAGTATCTTCCCCACAACGCTGCTCCTGCTTACGCTGTTTCGGCTCGCGCTGAATATCTCCTCTACACGTTTGATCCTGATGAACGGCAACACGGGTACCTCCGCAGCCGGAGAAGTCATTCAGGCTTTCGGAAACTTTGTAGTCGGGGGAAACTACATAATCGGCGTGGTTATTTTTCTCGTGCTGATTGCGATTCAATACGTCGTCATTAACCACGGCGCGGTCCGCATATCGGAAGTCACGGCCCGATTCACACTGGATGCCCTGCCCGGAAAACAGATGTCGATTGACTCTGACCTGAGTTCGGGTTTGATCGATGAGAAAGAGGCCCGGATTCGCAGACGCAATCTGGCCAAAGAAGCAGAATTTTTTGGAGCCATGGACGGAGCTTCGCGGTTTACGCAGCGTGATGCCGTCGCCAGCATTCTCATTACAGCTATCAATATCATTGCCGGCTTTCTGATCGGCGTTCTCCAGCATGGAATGGATCTGGGCCACGCCATCGAAACCTACACAGTTCTGACGATCGGTGACGGCCTTGTTACGGTTATCCCGGCCTTAATGATCTCGATATCGGGCGGCCTCATCATAACTCGCGCGAGTTCGGAGAATCACCTGGGGACGGATGTCAGCAAACAGCTCTTCGGCGATCCTCAGCCGTTATTACTTGCCAGCGGCGTGCTCATCATTCTGGCTGCCTTTCCGGGTTTGCCCACCATCCCCTTTGTAATTATTGGTGCCGGACTCGGATACACCGCGTTGCAGATGCGGAAAAAGCAGCAAGCGGCTGTCAGCGCGGAATCGGCAGCGAAGCCCGCGGCGGCGAAAGAAGATCTCGAGTCATTCCTCAAGGTTGAACCGTTAAGCGTGGAACTGGGCCTCGGGCTGGTGCGCTATGTTGCCGGGGGAGCGAATTCACCTTTTCTGAAGCGGATCGCCGGAATCCGCCGCCAGCTTGCGAGCGAAACGGGATTCCTGCTGGGTCCTGTACGCGTGGTGGATAACGTCGCCCTCAAAGCTCACGAATACGTGATCCTGCTGAAAGGGGCGGAAATCGGACGCTCGGAATTGCCCGCCGGATGTGAGCTCGCAATACCTGTAAGCAAGAATGAAGCGCCTCCGGGTGGACGCCAGACCAAAGAACCGGCCTTCGGAATGACGGGCTGGTGGGTACCCGCGGAACAGGCCGACGCCTGTCGTCGCAAGGGGTTCACCGTCGTCGATGGCGTCAGCGTCATGGGAACACACCTCGCGGAACTGATCCGCCGTCACGCTTCCGAACTGTTCTCCCGACAGGATGCGAAACGATTCCTCGACCGCGTCGCCGCTGAAAATCCGAAGGTTGTGGAAGATCTTGTACCCAAAGTCCTGCCTTTGTTTGCGGTGCAGCGCGTACTCCAGAATCTTTTGCGCGAGCGGGTATCGATCCGTGATTCCGTCACCATTCTGGAAGCCATGGGCGAAGCCGCCGTGACCATCCGCAACCCACTACTCATCACGGAATATGTGCGCCAGGCTCTACGCCGCCTGGTTGTCAAACCATACTTGAATGCCCAGGGAGAATTGCCCGCCTTTATTGTGGATCCGGCCCTTGAACAAACGGTTGAGTCCGCCGCTGAGCACGGCGAACAAAACAGTCATCTGACCCTCACGCCTGCCGCGATTCGCGATGTTCTCAATCGGATATCGAAAAAGGTAGGAGAACCTGAGGCGCCGGTAGTCGCAGTGACGGGCTCAGGCTCGCGGTATTTTTTCCGGCAAATCGCGGAGCCGGCCATTCGAAATTTGTTCTTCGTCTCCCACAATGAAATTCCTTCGGAAGTCAAAGTCAGCTCGCTCGGAGTAATTCAATAACATGTCCACTTCACAACAGAATTCTCAGCTGCAGATTAAGTCATACTTCGCGGGGTCCGTTCAGGACGCCATCGAATACGCAAGAAACGAAATGGGAGCTGATGCCCTCCTTCTCAACTCGCGGCCCGCACCGCCTGAGGCCCGCTATCTGGGCAAGTATGAAGTGGTATTTGGCCGTTATCCCGAGCGTCCGGCGCCGGCTCCGGTTATTCCACCCCCGCCGGCGACGGCTCCCAACGAAACCGACGATCTTCGCCAGCGCATGGACGATATCCTGAACCTGCTGATGAAGACGTCGCCGGCAGTGGCTAGTCTCAGGACGCGTCAGCCGGACCTCGTACAACCTCTCACTCGAGCAGGCATCGAGGCTGCCCTGGCCGCGGAAATTGAGGAAGCTGTCGCGTTCCGGCTCAACCAAAGAGCTGCGTCGTCCCTGTCGAAATCCCGCAGGTTGCTCGAATGGGCACCCGAGATAGTCCTCGAAGAGACACTCGCGGAAATTAATAGCCGCATTGCCGTTTCGCCCTCAATTGGCCGTATCGTGGCGTTGGTTGGCCCCCCGGGCGTCGGCAAAACTACGACGATCGTGAAGCTCGCCGTAACGCAGGCGATCGCCGCTGGGAATCCCGTCCGACTGATCACAACGGATACCCAGAGGATCGGCGCGGCAGAGCAACTGCGAACGTATGCGGCGATCCTCGGGGTTCCCTTCCACGCGGTCGATAACACAGCGGCTCTGGCACAAGCCATGGAAGCGACTCCCGCGGGCACCCAGATCCTGATCGATACTCCCGGCTTCAGTCCCTCCATGCTCAACGAGTTCGGAATGGACCTCGCTTCGTTCCTTGGGCGCCGTCAGGATATTGACACCCACCTGGTTTTGACGGCAACCGCCAACCAGTTAGTGCTTGAAAAAACAGCGGAACGTTTCGCCGTTTGCGCTCCTTCGAAGCTGATATTCACTCACCTCGATGAAGTGGAGTCGCTTGGAGCCGTCTTCAGCCTGACAAACCGGATTGAAAGACCGCTTTCGTTCCTCTGCCAGGGTCAACTTATTCCTGAAGACATTGAACCCGCGTCGAGCCAGCGAATCGCAGAAAGTTTGGTTCGCTATTTGCCTCGTGAAATAACACCAGCGGTCTGACAATTCAATGAGCACGGCAGCTTACGGACGTCAAACGGTAGCGGGTCATGAAGACGATCTGCGTCGCGAGGCACTGGTTCTGGAGCATCTTCCCCAGGTGCGTATCATTGCGGGAAGAATTCACGACCGGTTGCCCGATTACATCTCGCTCGACGATCTCGTATCGACGGGCGTTATAGGTCTGCTTGCTGCTATCGATAATTTCGATCCTTCGCACAACGTACGCCTCAGAACTTACGCGGAACACAGAATTCACGGAGCCATCATGGATAGTCTCCGGGAAATGGACTGGAGTTCGCGTGACACGCGTAAACGCTCAAAGAAAATCGAAGCAGCCATTCATCGCACAAAACAGGCGGTCGGCCGGGAACCGAGCGAGGAAGAAATCGCTGCCGAGATCGGCATTTCAGTCGATGACTACCGTGCGTGGTTACTCGAAGTACAGTCGGTCGAGATCCATAGACTCGATGCCGTTGCGGCGGACGGTGAAAGCTTCAGCCTTCTAAACGTCATTTCCGATGACGAAGAGATGTGGCCTTCCAAGGTTGTCGAGCGCAAGGAACTGGAACGGATTGTCGCCGCGGCCATCGATCGGATGCCTAAAAACGAGCGTACAGTCCTCAGCCTCTACTATTACGAAGAGTTGACTCTCCGCGAAATTGCGGAAGTCATGAGTATGCACTTGTCGCGCATCGGCCAACTCAAGACTCAGGCCGTATTGCGCTTACGAAGTCACCTCGAGCGTGTCTGGCTTTCTCCGCATAGAAAAAAATAATGCCCAACTCAAACGTTCCATCCGTTGACGCCTGGCTCCGCGAGCTTTCAGGTCTGCTGGGAAGTTCTTCGTCCACCATAAGCCGCGCACCCGCCACGCCAATGCGCGTGAAAGGCGAAGGCCCGGACCTCCTGTGGTGGCGATGCTCCGCAGGGTCTCCCGCGGTTTCTGTCTGGGTCGGATTGGCCGCCAGCAACGTTGAAGCCCTCTCTGGCGCAGTCGGCGAAGGCGACCCTGACACAGCGCCCGAAAGCGACACCGGCGCCCAGTTCTGCCTTCTGCTCAACAAGGCTTCCGGAATTACCGGCGATCTTGTTCCTGACTACCCGGCAGCCATGGAGTATGAAACCTATCGTATTCCCACTTCCGCAATTGGAGAGATTGAGTTGTTTGCAGTAGTCGTCGCTCCCGAGGCAGAGTCAAACACGGGGCTGGGTGCGCTCATGGATGTGGAACTCCCGCTCACCCTCCGCTTTGGTTCTACACGAATGCCACTGAGTGAGCTGACCGGTCTGTCGGTGGGATCGGTTATAGAATTTGAAAACACACTAAGCGATCCCGTCGAGCTTATGGTTAACGGAAGAGTCATTGCTCGCGGAGAGGCTGTAGTTCTGCAAGGTTGCTATGCTCTCAGGATTTCCGAAATCGCCAGCCCCAAAGAGCGAATGTTTTCGGCAGATCACAGGCCGGCCTTTCAGAGAGATGCAGTAGCCGGTTAGGACGGTCATCGTATGCAACTCGATTGGCTTTATTCACCCATCACCCAATACAGCATCACCGGCGTCGGTCTGGTCGCGTCCTTGTGCCTCTGGATCAGCGCTAAAGCAGAACTACGAGCGCTCCGCCGTAAGTTCGCAAAAGAACTCGAAGCGCTACAGAACACGGATTTGAGTCTTATTGCGGGCCTCGCCGAGGTAAGAGCGGCTAACCAGACCGCGGCCGAGGCTGCCTTCCTTCCGCGAACGAGCCAGACTATCAACCTCACTAAACGCGCCCAGATTCTTCGAATGCATCACCGGGGTGAATCGGTGCATAGCATTGCCGCGGCGTTGCAGCTACCGCAAGGGGAGGTCGAGCTTGTGCTGAAATTGGAACGGATCACCGAGACCGAGCCCGCAGCGACGACCCGCTGACGCGAAGTGTCACCACTCGCAACTGGGGCCCAGGCGGCTTCGCTTCCAGTCCGCCTGGACTGGGGATCAGGCAGCGAACAGAATTCCGGTTCAGAATTGCCGGCGCGGCGAGCTTAGCCCGCTTTACTAAGAAAACCCGACTGCTGAAGATTGCGGATTTTCATAATTAATGTAGTTCTTTTCATTCCGAGACGGTCCGCCGCGACGGTCTTATTGCCGCCCGAGGCACGCAGGGCGTTTTCGAGGATAGCCAGTTCAAAACGCGTCACCGCACTCTCGAAACCCTCACCGTCCGGCACCTCGAGAGGCAGCGCCCCCGATGAAACCGTTGCCGCTTTAACGCCGCTGGCTCCGAAATCTTTCGGATAAAGCACATCGCGATCGCCGCTGATCGCAATTGCCATTTCAATCGCATTTTCGAGCTGACGCACATTGCCCGTCCATTGATTTGCACACAGGTGCTGCAGCGCTTCCGGCGTCACCCGCTTTATTGAAATGTTTTCCATCTGACAAATCTTGCGGACGAAATGCGAAACCAGCGGCGGAATATCGGAGATCCGGTTGCGCAATGCGGGCATCTTCAGAGGAACGACATTGAGGCGGTAATAAAGGTCTTCGCGGAATTTGCCCTGGCGGATTTTCTCCACAAGATCGACATTCGTCGCCGCCACAACACGGACATCCACTTTGATTGTTTCCGAACTGCCCAGCCTTTGTAGCTCTCGCTCCTGCAGTACGCGAAGCAGTTTCGCCTGGAGTTCCAGCGGCATATCGCCGATTTCATCCAGAAAGATAGTGCTTTTGTGCGCCTGTTCGAATCGTCCAATCCGCTGCATCGTAGCTCCGGTAAACGCACCCCTCGTGTGGCCGAACAGCTCAGCTTCCAGCAGGTTTTCCGGCAGCGCACTGCAGTTAACTGCAACCATCGTCGTGTGAGATCGCGGACTGGCCATATGGATGGCCCGAGCGGCAATCTCCTTGCCCGTACCCGTTTCACCGCTGATCAGAACTGTGCAACGCCGTGCTCCCACCAGCCGGATCGTCTCAGCCACGGTTTCCATGGCAAGGCTGTCTCCGATCAGAAAGCTTCTCCACGGCTCTACCGGGTCAGACCCAGTTTCGAGCGCCCGGTGTCGCCTGCGCCGTTCCTCAACTGCGCTCTCGAGTGAATCCCGGAATCGATCGATAGAATCGCCGGGACCGAAACAATTCCACGCGCCGGCCCTCACCAGTCTTACCGCCTCAGCGGGCGAAAGTGCTGCTGAAATCACGATTACTGGCACCGTAGGATCCACGGAATGAATCGATTCCAGAAATCCAATGTCATTGTTGACTGAATCGAGCCCGTTCACCAGAACACAATCGGTATCCCGGGAACCCAGAATGCGCGCTGCATCCTCAGGATGAGAACAGCGCCGGACCGAAAATTCTTGCAGGGTCTCGGATAATTCGTCGCGCCCGAAGACCTGTTCAGTTTCATTTGCGCCGTTAAGAATTAGAGCTGTATATGCCATATCGGTTCAGAATGCCCGTATTTGAAGAGTAAGTTACCATACCTTCTTTTATTAATCCTAGGATTATTTGTGGGTTTAATAACTCATACTAACTTTAGTTAATGAAATAAAAAATTGAAAAACGGCTTTCCTATTCACGGACCATTCTCGGCCGGAATGTGATTGATCCACCCGTTCTGGAATCCAAAATGCTATAGAACGCCCCGAGGGCCTCAAATGAATATTACTGTTCCCGTGGATAGCGCCGTTCTTTCCTGTTCAGGTATCGATTCAAAATCGCTAACCCCTTCCGGTGCAACAAATTCTCGCGTATCGGGAAGCGCCGCGAGCGAAGACCTTCTTTCGGTTTCTTCGTCCACTGTCAATATTCGGACGTCTCTCTCTACACTTTCTGATTCCCGATCGTCCAGAATCGCCAGCCTTCAGGCCCAATATGCGAGTGGCCGATACACTCCCGACTCCTCGAGAATTATGGGAGCGTTAGTTTCCCAGGCGGCCTCTTCAGGAAAACCAGTTGAATTATGACGTCTGCTGATCAATGGCTGGCGCAAATTCAAATGTTGCGATCGGCGGTCAAGCGCCTGGCGGACGAGTGCGTTGGGGCTAATCTCTCCGGCATAAACGCATCGCAGGCGATACTCGATGCCGCCATTGACCACGTCGTAAAATCCCGGGAACAGATTGATTCCACTGATTTTTCGCGCCTTCCAGCCCTCGGGATCGTGGCCAAATGCCTCAAAACAGAAACGGCCGCCTGCCTGCTTCTGGCCGATTCTGCCTCGGCCTTTATCCGGTTGGCTGACGACGGATCTTCCCACGATTACGGCTCTCCTTACTCCCCCGGCGGGGCCATTGATTCCGGTTTATTTCAAATGCCGGGAGAATGTCATACCGGTTAATAATCCATGGCTACTCTTACTTCCTCCCTGGGATTATCAGGAAATTCTCTGGACGTCCTTACCCAGGCGCTGGGAGTAATCCAGTCCAACGTAAGCAACTCAACGACCCCTGGGTATGCCACACAGCAGCTTAATTTACAGGATTCGGCCAATACCGGGGGCGGGGTCGTCGCCGACGGTACGTCCAGCTCGCGGGATATTTATGCCGACAATGCTGTTGAATTACAGTTACAATCTCTGGGTCTTTATACTGCTCAATCGCAATCCACAGGAACGATTCAGAGCTTTTTCGACGTGACCGGGAGTTCCGGCATTTCGACCGCCCTGACCAACCTTTTCACCAGTTTTTCCTCCTGGGCGACATCTCCCGACGATCCCTCTACCGGTCAAAGTGTCATCGCAGCAGCCAGCAGTTTAGCGAATAATATCAATGACTTATCGACTTCTTTACAACAGGAGTCATCGCAAATCGGGCAACAGGCCAGTTCAACGGTCGATCAAATTAATAGCCTGGCCGCTCAGATCCAGCAATACAACGTTGCGCAGATGTCCGGCGGCCAGGCCAATGCCGGCGCCGACGCTCAATTGCAGACCAATCTGGAAAGCCTCGCAAATCTGACTAATTTCACCGCGTTAAAGCAATCGGACGGCACCGTAACCGTCCTCATCGGAAGCGGAACACCGCTCGTGATGGGCGACCAGCAGTTTTCTCTCAGCGCCAGCCAATCCGTTACCGACCAACCCCCCGCCGCCAATCCACTCTCTCCGCCCACGTCCCATATCTATGATTCGCAGGGAAATGACATCACATCTACCCTGACAGGCGGCACTCTCGGAGGCTTGCTCGACACCCAAAATCGCGTGCTGGCGGGAATCATCGGCGATTCCCAGAACCAGGGATCGCTGAACACCCTCGCGCAAGGCATTGCCGACACGGTTAATCAGGTTCTCGAATCGGGAACAACATCTGTTGCTAACGGAAGTACGCCGGGCACCGCCCTGTTTACCTATGACAACTCCGACGCGACCCACGCCGCCGGCAGTCTTGCCGTCGCCTCCGGGATAACGTCTCAGCAGCTCGCGCCCGTCGATGCTTCCGGTAATGGAAACGGAAACGCCAATGCACTCGCCGCTCTGGCGAATCCCGCGGCCGGAGCCCAGGGCACCGTCAACGGAATGAGCTTCACGCAGTACTTCGCCTCCATCGCGGCCGATGTCGGACAGGAAAACTCGACCGCGACCACCAACCAGCAGGCCCAGCAGCAAGTCACAACCCAGGCTCAATCCCTGCGTGACTCGATTTCCGGAGTCTCCCTGGATGCTCAGGCCGCCCTGCTGCTCCAGTTTCAAAGGGCTTACCAATCCGTCGCGCGCGTGCTGACCATCGTCAACAGTCTGGCGGATTCCATCATCGATTTGGTTCCACAAGCTTAGAGGACACTGATGAACCTGAATGTCAGCAGTACCACCCAACAGTATTTAAACAATCTGGATTACATACAAAGCCAGATGACGAAGGCGCAGACCGAAGTCAGTTCCGGACTCGCCGTCCAGCAGGCTTCCGACAATCCCGGCGCCATCCAGACAATCTTCAATGATCAGGATTCAATCGCGATGAACCAGCAGGTTCAAACCAACCTGAATAGCGCCCAATCCGAGCTCAGTACGGCTGATACGGCGTTACAAAGCACTGTGTCCGTGCTTCAAAATGCCATTTCCCTGGCTGCTCAGGGCGCTACGAGTACCTCCACCGCGGAAGAGCGTACTAACATCGCCACCCAGGTAGCGGGTCTCCAGCAGACTCTTGTCAGTCTCAGTCAGACTAGTGTTAACGGGCTCTATATCTTCAGCGGTGATCAGGACACCCAGCCCGCCTATCAACTGGACTCTAACCAGCCAAACGGCGTCGATCAGTTGCTGACCAACGACACGGCTACGCGGACCATAGCCGACGCCAACGGTGCTCCGATCGCCGTTGCAAAGACGGCCCAGGAAATCTTCGACGCGCAGAATCCCGATGGCAGCAACGCTTCCGGCAATGTTTTTGCCGCCGTCAACTCTCTCCTCACGTCACTTCAAAACAATGACCAGGCAGGCATCACTCAGGCCAGTACGGACCTCCAGACGGCCAGTGATTATGTCAACGGCCAGCTTGCTTTCTATGGCCAGGCGGAAGACAACGTTTCGAGTGCCCTCGCTGTTGCCCAGAAGTTTCAGGTCCAGGAGAAATCAGATCTCGGCAACGTCCAGAACGCCAATCTTCCAGCCGCCGCCCTGCAGTTGACCCAGACCCAGACGGAACAACAGGCAGCCCTATCCGTCGCCGCCAAAATTGAACAAACGCCAAATCTTTTCAGCCTTCTGGGTTGAATTAGAGATTAAAAGCAAGAAAGTTGACCATGGAAAATTCAGCGCCTGACCTTTCATCCTGTCCCCCCGGTTACCTGCCGGCAACGGCTATTTCAAAAGTCCAGCGCATCCACCGCTTGTTTTTGAAGGCTCTCGAAGCTCGTCTCGGGGATTCGCTCCAGGGTGCGGCCGCTACCGCGCTCTTCGACGCCCGTCAAAGCGACCTCGCGGAGTGTCTGGCCACTGTAGAAAACGAACTATTTCCGATTGCTCTCGATATCGCCCCGCATCCTGGCCATGCCGTTCTGTCATTCCCGATAGCACTGCTGCGGGCTGTTCTCGATATTTTGCTGGCCAAACCCTCGGGCGCACCCGTTGCACCAACCGCCCACATCACCGAAATCGAAATCCACATTCTGCGGGACTTTTTCGAGGCATTCACGGGCACCCTGCGTAAAGCCTGGGTTCCTACCTTCCCGGTGGCATTCAACCGTCTCTCCACGGGTGTTGAAGACGCCAGACAAATGCTCAACACTTCCTCCCGGATACCAGTTCTGGTGTTGACGTCCCGACTGAAGCTGGCAGGAGCGGATTACAGTTTCGACCTTATCCTGCCCGGATTTCTGATTCGCCTGGCGGAAGTTCGGGGCGTTCCGTCCCAGAGCCCCGATCGCAGTTCTCCTTCGATGGAGGCAGTGGTGAACGGCCCTCTCGGCTCCGCCGTCGTAGAACTGGAAGCCGTTTTACGAGGGGCAACTCTCCGGATGGGCGATCTCCTTGCATTAAAACCAGACCAGGTTTTATTTTTGGGAGCACCCATTGAAACTCGCTTCGACTGTCTGGTGAACGGGAAGGCCCAATTCAGCGGCGAAATGGTGGCAGGAGCCAACCGGCACTGCTTTCAGGTTCAGAACATCAACGGTTAGATGCCGGCTTCCGGCCTTTATTCCAACCCTGTGTTAAAGAGGATGGGCCAGATGTACCAGCATGTCCACCCAGACTCCCAGATGCAGCTTCGTTGTCCGCGGCGCAAACAGATCTGGCTCGTCCATCATTTGGCGCGCCAGAAAGCACAATAAATCCTCCCGATCGTCCGCCTCCATAGGAGAGTCGCCCATGCGGAACTGACTCAATTCATAATCGAGCCGTCCTCGGTCCCCGCCAACCCACGCGTCGAGCAAACGGGCAGCCCGCGCCGAAGTATCCAGTCTGCGCGGCGGGAGGACGGATATCTCCTGATCGATAACAACTGCGCTGGTGGCCATAGCTATCTCATCGACTCCTTCAGAAAACTTTCTAGTACGCCCTCGCCATATTTCGCGAATGCTCATCGTTTGAGAAAGTGCCGAGTCCGGCTAGAATTCTCAAAAGATTCTCCGATGCGTACATGGAGCGGTAACCCAATGATTTACGTAACACGGCTGAATCGCAGTTCCGTGGTTCTGAATTGCGATCTGATCGAACATATCGAAGCGACGCCTGACACCGTGGTCACCCTGACTACGGGTCAGCGCATTACTGTGAGGGAGTCGGCTGCGGAGTTGATCGAAAGCGTGCGCGCCTGGCGAAGGTCAATCCTCATCCCCGAGCACCTGACGGCGCCCCAACCTGGAGACAGAGAACTTCCCGTTCCCGGACTCACCTGCAGGTCGGAAGGAGCAGGCGAATACCACCATGGCGGAATCTAGTCCGGAAAAGAAACCCAGTGCGGAAAAGAAAAAAACCCCGAAGAAAACTTCTGCCGGCCCCGATTTTGCCACTATCGGCGGCTTCATACTGGCGATCGGCGCCATAGCCGGAGGTCTTCTGATGGAGGGCGGAAAAATTGCCGATGTCGCCCAGGTCACATCGGCATTGATCGTTCTCGGCGGGACTATCGGAGCGGTTATGATCACCACGCCATTACCCGTTCTGATCCGCGCCGCCAAACAGATCCCCTCGGTCTTCTTCTCCTCCGTCGCGGCCACGGACACGGTGATCGAAGAGATCATCGAGTACGCCACTGCTGCCCGTAAAAACGGAATTGTTTCACTGGAACAGCAGGCGGCTGCAATCCAGGATCCGTTCCTCAGAAAAGCTCTCGGACTCGCGGTCGACGGAATCGAGACCGGCAACATTCGGGAAATCATGGAACTCGAGATCACCCTGTCGGAACATCACGCCGACGCGGAAGCGAAGGTTTTTGAGGCGGCGGGGGGATATGCCCCGACCATCGGAATTATTGGCGCAGTGCTCGGCCTCATTCAGGTCATGAAGAATCTGGCCAATATCGAAGAGGTGGGGCGCGGAATCGCGGTGGCCTTTGTCGCCACCATTTATGGTGTCGCCATAGCCAACATCGTCTTTCTACCGGCCGCCAACAAGCTCAAAGCGCGGGCCCATGAAAAAACGCAAATCCGCGAACTCATGCTGGAAGGTGTCTTGTCCATTGCGGAAGGGCTGAATCAAAAGTTGATTCGCATGAAACTTGAGGCCTATTCCCAGAAGCACGGCAAAGAAGAAAAGGCCAAAAAGAAGCAGCCCGCCGCAGTTAAAACCGCCAGCAACGCGCCGCCCAACGCGGCCCCGGCGGAAGGTTAATCGTATGGCACGGAAAAAAGCCCACGCTGAGCATGAAAATCATGAACGCTGGCTGATTTCCTATGCTGACTTCATCACGCTTCTCTTCGCCTTTTTTGTCGTGATGTTCGCCTCATCCCAGGTCGACAAAAAGAAAGCCCAGCAAGTGTCCCAATCGGTCCAGACTGCCCTCGAGCAGGGGGCTCAGGCATCGGCCCAGCGCTATGTCCCGCGGGGAATCGAAACAGAAAAAGGCAAGGGCGGTTCGGAACCGGTAGCGGATAAGCCGGACTCAAGAAAAGCGCCGCAGGGCGAGCTCATGCCCTCCCTCAAACTCCTGAACGAAGCCCTGGAGCATGAAATCAGCACCGGCAAAATCGAATTACACATGGAAGCGCGCGGTCTGGTAGTCAGCCTCCACGAAGGGGGCTTCTTCGAATCCGGCGACGACAAGGTTATTCCCGGGAGTTTCCCCGCCATCGCGAAAATTGCCGCTGTGGTTCAGGATCTCCCCAACCCCGTGCGCCTCGAAGGCCATACGGATTCCGTTCCAATTCACTCGGAGCGCTTCGACAGCAACTGGGAACTATCCGCGGCCCGGGCCATCGCGATGCTCAACCTGATGGCCACCAAATATTCAATTCCCCGCTCTCGTTGTGCCATCGCGGGCTACGCGGAAACCATGCCGGTCGATAGCAACAAAACGGCGGCCGGCCGCGCGCGTAACCGCAGAGTGGATGTCGTGATTCTAAATGACCAGACGCTTGTCGACGCCAAACTCAATCCGCCCCCGCTTCCACCTCAAGCCGCTCCTCCCGCGCCGGCAACCCCTCAGAAGCCTTCACCGATCGCAACACCGCAGAAACCTGCCCCCAAACAATAACGCTTCTTACAAAAGGTAACTCGATTGCTTACTTGTTCCCGCAATGTCCAGTATTCCGACTAAATTTTTTGGTGACGTCGACTTCGCTCCTGACAGCGTCTTCACCTTCCCGTCAGGATTGCCCGGGTTCGAAGACGAGCGAGAGTTTCTTTTTCTCAACGTACCGGAAAGTGATCCGGTAATGTTCCTGCAGAGTGTGACCATGCGGAACCTCTGCTTCGTTCTGCTTCCCATACTGGCTGTGGCTCCGGACTTTCGACTGAAGCTGACACCCGAGGAATCGGAGGCTCTGCGTCTGACCGCTGAGCGGGAGCCGGCCCTTGGGTCCGACGTGCTTTGCGCCGCGCTGATCAGCGCTAAGAGTGGAGAACCGCTTTGCGCCAATATGATGGCGCCAATAGTGGTTAATGTGAATAATCGCCTGGGAATTCAGGTGATCCATCCGGACTCCGGGTATTCCCACCGGCATCCTATCACGATCGGGGAACCTGCCCTGGCATGTTAGTCATCTGGCGCCGCGCCGGCGAGAGCATACTCGTTGGAGAACATATCGATGTTGAAGTCCTTGAAATGCGCCCCCATCGCGTCAAGCTGGGTATCGTCGCTCCCCAATCGGTCGTCATCGTGCGCAAAGAAACCAAGCTCACTCGCGACGAGAATCTCAGCGCCGCATTAAGTATGGACGCGGATATCGTGTCGGACCTGCTTTGTCTCATGTCCAGCGACCGGCGTCCCAATTGACTTGCCTGTCAATATTTTGACGAATAATCCCGCTGACTCGTCAATTCAGGGCGGAACAAAAAAAGATTAGAACGGTGGACCGCAATCCCGATATGGATCAATGCAAGGTGATATCTCAGGCATCCTTCAAAAGGAGAACCTGAACCGGGACAGGATGTCCCGCATGTATCCCGAGAACAGGACGTTACGATATGTCATCGATTTCATTCCAGACTAACTTCGCATCTCTCGTCGCCCAGAACAATCTGTCGACGAACAACATGTTCCAGCAGAACACGATCGAGCAGTTGACATCCGGTTACCGAATCAATGAATCCGGTGACGATGCGGCTGGCCTCGCGGTTGCCAACAAGTATCGCGACAGCGTCGCGCAGCTCACTCAGGGCGTACTCAACGCCAATGAAGGCAACAGCTCGCTGCAGATCGCGGATGGCGGCCTCAGCAACATCTCTTCCATGCTTGACCGCCTGCAGACACTCGCCACCGAATCCGCCAGCAGCACCTTTACCGGCAACCGCTCCGATATCAGCACTGAGTATCAGGCGATTGTTGCGGATATTTCGAGACAGGCCGCGAATATCGGGTTGAATGCCGGGGGCGCACTGAATAGCAATAACACCGTCTTCATCGGCGGCGGCACCACAGCCAACTCCCAGGTGAGTATCAACCTCAGCGGTCCGCAGAACCAGGTTGACGCAACCGGTCTCGGCATCATCAACACAAGTGTTCTCGGTGGTGGCACGGAACTCAGCGGAAACTCCGTCCGGCTGGATGCCCCCGGTGCCACGTTCCTGAGCGGTACGACGCAGACGTTTACTTTCAATCTGATCAGCAACAACGCAAGCACCGCCGTTACGGCCACAGTCGACGGCACCGCCGGCGCCCTTACTGAGAACCAGGTTCTGTCCTCACTGAACAGTCAGCTCAACAGCTACGGAATCAACGCGCAGGTAGGAACTGACGGACAGCTCAATTTCGGCGGCGGCACAGCCTTCACCGTCAGCACAACGACGGCGGATACAACCGACCAGATTGCTACGACCACCACTACCGCCACCAACAACGGCGTCTATAGCACAGCGGGCGCTGCCACTTATACGGGCAAAGTCGAAACACTCACCTTCCAGAATGGCACCGGTACGGCTGCGGTTGCACTTACCGCTGCCGACACTCTGACCAGTGCCATCGCGAAGATCAACGCTCAGACCGCTTCCATCGGTGTCTATGCAGTCAAGAATGCGGCCGGCACTGGCATTTCGTTCCAGAGCACCGGTACTTTCCAGGCGTCGACCACTGCAGCCACCGGTACTTTCACCGCCGCGGGCGCGCAGGCGATCGCGAACCCGACAACCGCGGCCACGGCGACCGGCAACGCGGTTGCAGCCATTCAGGCGATTCAGACGGCCATCACTCAGCTCGGTAACGTCCAGGCGAATATCGGGGCTGGCGAGAACAAACTCCAGTACGCAACCGACCTCGCTAACTCGCAGATCACCAACGATTCGGCTGCGGAAGGCGTTATCCGTGACGCCAACGTAGCCCAGGAAGCTGCCAACCTGTCAAAGGCGCAGGTTCTGCAACAGTCCTCGATTGCGGCTATGGCCCAGGCCAACTCCGCACCGCAGGCGCTCCTCAAGCTCCTCGGGTAATTTAGATGTTTGGCGCGGTGGGGGCGGGCCAGTAGAGCTGCCCCTCTTCTTCCCTTCGGGTTGAGCCGGTAAAGCTTAATCCTTTTCCCCTGGGGTCGAACAATGGTGTAACTACCGGAGTTCGGCCCTATTCTTGCTTTAACAGCCGGTATCCGTTTGAGACTTTTATGAGTACCAGTTCCGTAAGCTCAGGCAGCGGCAGTCTGATTCCTTTTAACGGCAGCAGCACTTATTCCGCCGATTTCCAGACCGTTCTGAACAATGCGGTGAACTCGGCGTCACAACCGATGATTGCGCTGCAAGGCGATGTGACAACTTTGCAAAGTCAGCAGTCTGCTCTGGCAACGCTTGATACCACTTTCATTTCTCTTCAAAGCGCTATCAGCAGCGTTTCCGCTGCCGTCGGCGGTGCTCCCAATGCATCGACATCGTCATCGGCGGTAAGCGCTACAGCCGACTCCACGGCCCTCTCGGGGAGCTATTCGATTCAGGTTGACAACCTCGGTTCATCCACAACCGCGCTGAGCAATTCCGGGCTGACTACCGTTACCGATCCTACGACAGGAAACATCAGCTCCTCCACTAACTACACCCTGACAGTCAACGGAGTGGCCGATTCAATTACTTCTTCCGGTACCAGCCTCGAGGACCTCGTATCCGCCATCAACGCCTCGGGAGATGGAGTCCAGTCGACGATCGTTAATGTCGGATCCACGCAATCTCCGGATTACCGGCTCTCCGTTACCAGTGACAATCTGGCGCCGGATACGATCCAGCTGAATGATGGCACCCAGAATCTTCTCTCTACCTTGTCGACCGGCACCAACGCACAATATTCGGTTAACGGCCAGACCAGCACCATCTCAAGTAACTCGGACAACGTGACTCTGTCGCCCGGCCTCACCGTTCAGCTTACTCAGACCACTACCTCGCCCGTTACCGTCACGGTCTCACAGTCGTTTTCAGGCCTTGAGGCGGCGCTCTCCAATCTCTCCTCTGCCTACAATTCGGCTGTAAATGCGCTCGCCGCAAATCGGGGCGAGGCTGGGGGCGCCCTTACAGGGGATCAAATTGTCTACCAGTTAACAGACGTTCTCAATAGCCTGGCTACATATTCCACAGGAACCTATTCCACAACGGCGGGGTCTGTGAACTCTTTGTCGGATCTGGGACTCTCCGTCGACGAGACGGGACAAATGAGCTTCGATTCAACCACTTATAGCGAGGCTAACAGCGCTTCGATTCAGCAGTTCCTTGGAACCACGACAACCGGCGGCTTTCTTGAGACCGCCAACAACAATCTGCAAACGATGACCGACCCTAACACGGGCCTGCTGCAGGGTGAATCCAACACACTTCAGACGGAAGTCACAACCAATAACAATGAGATCGCGGATGATCAGACCCGCATCTCAGATCTCACGACCAATCTTCAGTCGGAACTTTCTGCGGCCGATGCCGCGATCGCGTCGCTTCAGTCACAGAATACCTACTTCCAGGAACTCTTTCAGGCAACTTACGGTACCAATGGAACATCGACTGCAGGCTGATTTATCCTCGGAATCACTGGATGCCGCCGAGGCTCGGCTGCGCAGATCGGTGGCCTATGGGGAATACAACGAGCTCGATACGATCATTGCTTCCTACTGTCAAGCTGGCCGCAGCTATCTGGGCGATCTGCCCGGCGGAGATCCACGGCACCGCTCAGCTCTGACCCGGATTCTTAATACAATTGAGTGGTCGCGCCTGATGCTGTGCGCTGCGCGCGCTTCGAATTCACACCGCCTCGATAGGGCCTTGCGCGCGACCCGCTACTTGCCCAGCCTTAACTCAGCACCCACAACATTCGTTGACTTCTAGCCTTCACGTCAAAGATCTGACACGTCACTGAGTTGACGCCCATTTGTAGGCGGAAACCGTTCATTACAGGGAATATAAGGGGCTTTTTAGGCTTCCCGCTTTGGCCCGGTGCGTGCATTTGCCATGCGGTCGTGATCGATAGCCTCACAAATAGTCTCGAACACTACATGGATCTGGTGAGCACGCGTCAGAAGCTTGTCGCGTCCAACATCGCCAACGCGGATACCCCGGGCTACAAAACTCAGGACATCGATTTCCAGAAATCTTTCCAGTCTGTACTCGATGGAGGAGAAATCCAGCAAACTCCGGTAACAGGCCTCACCACTAAAAACGACGGTAACAACGTTGATCTCGATCGCGAAGCTCGCCTCCTGGCGGAAAACTCTCTTCGCTTCAGCATTGCCACCAACCTCATAAAGTCTCAGTTCAGCCGCGTCAAAGAAGCCATCAAGGAAGGTAACTAATGAGTCTGTTCTCCAGCCTCTCGGTAAGCGCTTCGGGTATGGCGGCGCAACGAACTCGTGCCGCGCTCCTGGTCGAGAATATCGCTAATGCCGAGACCACCCGCACTCCGGATGGCGGCCCTTATCGCAGAAAAGATGCGATCTTCTCTACATCACAGGTAAGCTCGGATTTTGCCTCTGAACTAGACGCCCAGATTCAAACCGGCGTCACAGTCACAGGCATCTCGGTGGATCAGCGTCCGCCGGAAAAACAATACTCCCCAGGTCATCCCGATGCGGACCAGGATGGTTACGTTTCCATGCCCCGTATGAATCCTGCGGAAGACATGGTCGACCTGACCAGCGCCAATCGAAGCTATCAGGCCAATGTCGCTGCCATATCCGCCGTAAAAGACATGATTCAGAAGTCGATTGACCTGCTCCGTTAGGATCACGCGAATGATGAATCCAGGAATGCCTGCTCGAATTATGAATCCAGGAATGTCTGAATGACAAATCCGATTTCCGCTGTTTCCGCTATCGCTTCGGTACCTTCGGCCATTCCCATCGGCGAAGCCAGCCAGCCGGGAGCTTTCCGCAAAGTACTGGAAGGAACCATAGGCACGCTCGAATCCATGAATAACGATGCGGGTACGGCGGTCCAGAAGTTCCTGAGCGGTCAGAACGAAGATCTACACACCACGGTCCTGGCCACGCAGCAGGCTGAAATGGCTTTCGAACTGGGCCTGCAGGTACGTAACAAAGTGGTTTCCGCCTACCAGGAAATCATGAAAATGCAACTTTGACGACTTGTCATTGCCTTTGACGATTTGCTATTGCCATGGATCAGCTTAGAAACCTTTTAGCCGGACTCAATTTTTTCCAGCGCATCTCCATCGCCGTGGGCGCGCTGCTCGCCGCGGCTGCCATTGTGGGCATCACTCACTACCGCACGGAAAGTGACTTCCACCCACTTTATACCTCGATGGCTCCGGAAGACGCCGCGCCGGTAGTACAGAAACTCCGGGAATCGGGCGTTGAATATCGCCTCGCCGATAACGGAGCCAGCGTTCTTGTCCGAACCGACAAACTTGCTGAGTCACGTCTCACGCTGGCCGGAGCAGGGCTTCCAAAATCTGGCCGGATCGGCTTCGAATTGTTCGACAAAACCTCCTTTGGCGCTACCGAACTGGTCGAGCACATCAATTATCAGAGGGCTCTCGAAGGCGAGCTGGAACGTTCGGTTATGAGCATGGCCGAAGTGGTTCAGGCGCGCGTTCACCTGAGTCTCCCCAAGGAATCCGTTTTTCTCGATCAGCAGCAGCCTGCCAAAGCCAGCGTGATGGTGAAGCTTCGTCCCGGTGCCCAGATTTCCGCTCAAAACGTGCTCGCGGTGACTAATCTCGTAGCCAGCGCCGTGGAAGGCCTGAGCCCCGAGGCGGTTGCGGTGCTCGATATGGATGGCAATCTTCTGAATCGCCCGCGGCGTGTATCCAATGATGATTCTCAGGTCACTTCCGAATCCCTCGATGTCCGGCGGCAGATTGAACACGATCTCGTAAGCAAGATCAACTCGACTCTCGAACCACTCCTCGGTCCCAATAAGTTTCGCGCCGGCGCATCGGTCGACTGCGACTTGACCAGCGGCGATCAACAGGAGGAAACCTTCGATCCGGAAAAGTCCGTCATGGTGAGTTCTCAGAAAAGCGAGGATGACAATCAACGCTCAGGTACCGCGACCGGCGGAATTCCAGGAACCCAGTCCAACCTGTCAAAACCTGCGCCGGGCGGCGCCAATGCATCCGGTGCTTCTCATCGAATCGAAAGCATTACTTATCAGTCAAGCCGAGTCATTCGTCATACGCGGATTCCGCAAGGTGTCATCCGCCGCATGTCCCTATCGGTCCTCGTGGGGCAGGACACCCGCTGGGAGGGCGACGGAAAGAACAAACACCGCGTCTACATTCCACCGGCTCCGGAAACCCTGCAGAAGATAAAAGATCTGGTAGGCGGCGTTACCGGTTTCAGCGCGGATCGCGGGGATCAGTTGATTGTCGAAACTCTGCCGTTCGAGTCGGGACCGGATTCGGATTTAGGCCGATCCAGTATGACTGCGCCCAAACAAGGTGCGCCCGAACCGCAGTGGATGCAGGTGCTGGAGCGCTATAAAAATCAGCTCATCGCTGTCCTCGTGGGCCTTTCACTGCTTTCTATCGCGCTTCGGATCATCGGCGTTTCCCGGCGTAATTCGAAAGAACCGAAAGTGGAGATTTCGAGAGAGCTCGAAGCGGCTGCCGTTTCCGGTACCGTTACTTCCACTTCGCAGGATGTGAAAGCAATTCAGTTTTCCCCCGATGCCACTGTTCTCAGCGAAGAAGTAAAAGCTCTTCTTGCCGACGGTCAGGATGAAGCCGCTGAGCGCATTCGTCAATTGGCGCAAAAGGACATGATGGCCACCGCCAACGTTCTTCGTATGTGGTTAGAACAGAAACCTGAAATTCAAGCCTCGAGATCAATATGACACCCGCTCTACCCATACCGTTCTCCACTCTGCCCGGCCCGCGTAAAGCAGCAATGTTTCTCATGGGTATCGGCGACAAAGTCAGCACAGGTGTTATCCGGCAACTGGCCCCCGATGAAATTCGCCGGGTGACAGGCGAGATCACGGCAGTCGATTCGGTGTCGCCGGAGGTGATGCTCCAGATTTTTCTGGAGTTCGAATCTCTCGCCGCCAGCAGTAAACTATTCGCCAAAGGCGGCCATGATTTTGCCCGGCGGCTGATCGAACAGGCTATGGGGCCGGAAACCGCAAAGGAACTGCTGGCTTCGGCTCCTCAGCCGGAGGAGCTTCGACCTGCCTCAGGTGGTGGTCCCTTCCAGAATGCCGATCCCCAGGAACTTTTCAAAGTCCTGCGCGAAGAAAATCCGCAGACACTTTCTCTCGTCCTGTCGAATCTTCCACCGGAACAGGCCGGCCCTGTGATGGCATCCCTGCCTCCCGAAATGCAGAACCAGGTCGCGGCCCGTATCGCGATGATGGACCGTATTTCCCCGGACGTGTTCCGGCGCATCGCTGAAGCCATTCGAACCCGTTTGAAAGCGTCTCGTCAACTCAGCCGCGGCAATGGAACGCGTGCGCTGGCCGACATCCTCAATCACGTCGATAGCGATCTTGCGGAAAAGGTCCTTACCGCCATTGAACCTGAACATCAGACCGTAGTGGCTACCGTCCGGCAGCTCATGTTCGTCTTCGACGATGTCATAGGCATCGACAAGGAAGGCATCAAAGCCCTGCTTGCAAAGATCGACCGCAAAGTACTTACGATCGCGCTGAAGGGAACCGGAGAAAAAGTCCTTCATCATTTCACTCAGTGCATGTCGCAACGATCCGCGGAAATGCTGGCTGAAGACATGGAAGCCCTTGGACCCATTCGCATCCGCGACGTCACCTCTGCGCAAGGTCAGATTGTGGCGGCCATTCGCGAGTTGCAAAAAGACGGAACCATAGCCGTGGGTCGCGGCGGTGACGATCAGTATGTCGTGTAGAGTGCTCAATTCTCTTCCCGACGAAGAGATAGAAGTTCTACCGTGGCTGCGTAACGTGGGCAGCCCCAGGGTCGCCCAACGCAAGCCCTCTCGAGCCGCGGATCTGGCCGGCGAAGCGTCAACTCTGCGCGCTCAGCTTGAACAGACAGCGGCTGCGGCAGAACGCCAGGCGCGCGAAGCTTTCGAAAAAGGGTCGCGCGAAGGGGAATCGAGGGCGCGACAACAGCTGGAATCGGCATCTCATGATGCCGTCGGAGAACTGGCCAAAGCCATTACAGCCACCGCCCAGGAGCGCGCCGAAGCCCTCCGTCGCGCGGAATCGGATACCGTCCGCCTGGCAGTGGAAATCGCTCGCAGGGTTCTGCATAGAGAACTTTCGGTCGACCCCGCCGCGCTGGAAGGTCTCATCAAAGCTGCCATCGAGAAGCTGATTCATCACGAGATCCTGCGCGTAAAAATTCATCCCGCCCTCGAAAAGATACTTGCGGAATGCATCGCGCGCACCGGACGCGGCCAATCCATCGAAATCATTCCTGATCCCTCTCAGCCCGCCGGCGGTGTGGTCTTCGAGATCAGCCGCGGTACTCTCGATGCCTCGCTCGACACCCAACTCCGGGAGATTGAGCGCGGACTAATCGATGAATTGAAGACCCGCGCATGAGCCGTTCATCGGATTTCGATCTGAAACCTTACATCCGGCAGGTGAGTACCTCTTCCCTGCTCCCGTGGACAGGTGAAGTGGTCGAGTTAGTTGGCCTGCTCATTGCGTCCCGTGGGCCGGCTACCGCCGTCGGCGACTTCTGCGAAGTCCTTACCTCACAAGGAAGGACGATCCGAACCCAGGTGATTGGATTCCGCAATGGGTTGGTTCTGTCGATGCCCCTCGAAGAAATTGACGGCATTCAGTTGCATGACCCGGTGGTAGCCCGTCAGGCCGAATCACGGGTTGCGGTCGGGCCGGAATTGATCGGCAGAGTCATCGATGGTTTCGGCCAGCCCATAGATCGCCGCCCCCGCATTCGACCCGCCGCGATGTATCCGCTCTATCATTCGCCCGGCAGCCCTATGGATCGGGAACACATTGTGGAGCCCATCGCCACAGGAATTCGCGCCATCGACACCATGACTCCCTGCGGAAAAGGCCAGCGCATGGGTCTGTTCGGCGGCAGCGGCGTCGGCAAAAGCACTCTGCTCGGAGCCATGGCTCGCCACAACTCCGCCGATGTAACGGTCATCGCGCTGATCGGCGAACGAAATCGCGAAGTACGCGCCTTTCTGGAACACGATATGGGGCCGGATGGCGCGAAACGTTCTGTCGTAGTGTGCGCCACTTCTGACCAGCCCGCTCCCCTGCGGATTCGCGCCTGTTTCGTTGCGCTTGCCATCGCCGAATACTTTCGGGATCAAGGCAAAAGCGTTTTACTCATCATCGATTCCGTTACCCGTCTTGCCATGGCGCAGCGGGAAATCGGTCTCGCCGCAGGCGAACCTCCCAGCCAAAAGGGTTATCCCCCTTCCGTCTACAACTTACTTCCGAAAGTGCTGGAACGCGCAGGCAACTTCAAAGAAGGCTCGATTACCGGATTTTTTACCGTTCTTGTTGAAGGTGATGACTTCAATGAACCGATTTGCGACGCAGCCCGCTCCATCCTTGACGGGCACATTATTCTCTCCCGCCGCCTCGCCGCAGCCGGACATTACCCAGCCATTGATGTTCTGAATTCGGTGAGCCGCCTGACTTCCCAGCTCACCCGGCCGGAAGATTTGGCCTCAGCCAGGAGGGTGCGTGAAGCTCTCGCCATCTGGGAGGAATCCCGCGACCTGATTGAACTCGGCGCCTATGTCTCCGGAACCAATCCCCGGCTGGATGCCATGATGCGGATTCGGTCCGACATTACCAGCTTTCTTCGCCAGGATGTAGCGGCTTCCTCCTCGCGCAGCGACAGCCTGGCAAGCCTCGAAAAGATTGCCCAGTTGCTCTGATCTGCTATGGCAACCTTCCAGTTCCGCCTCGCGCGCGTTCTTGAGTGGTATCAAAAACGGACCCGCCTCGAAGAAGATCGGATCCGAGTCCTGCTCGCTGACCTCGAACGGATGACAGCCGGAATTGCAAACATCCGCGCTTCCCGAGAGGCCGTTGAGAAAAGTTTACTGAACGAGGGTTCCCTGCAGGCGGCGGACTTCCTGGCTCTGAGCGGCTATCGGCAACGTTCCCGGCGGGAAGAACTGGCGCTGGAGCGAACCCGGACGCGGACCGAGGGCGTTCTGGTCGAACAACGCGCTCGGGTAAAGGCCCTGAGAACAAGGGTTCGGCTGCTTGAAAAGTTACGGGAGCGCCGGATTGCAGAATTCCGGCTGGCGGAAGATCACGAACTGGAAGAGCTTGCCGCCGATTCGTTCCGGGCCGCGGCCTTTCGCGCCAACCTGCCCCACGCTTGAGTTTGTTCGTTCGTCACTCAGCAGCCATGGCTGCTCGTATGGTTTCCGAGCGTCAAACGCGCTATATCGCAGGCGATCCGGGCCTGTTCCACCCGGAACCACCCGCTGCTCCAATCCTCTTCAGTGTCGTTTTCTATCACGTCAAGAAGCAGTTCCGCCTGAATGGCAAGCGCCTGGGTGCGCTCCCGATAGTCCTCCAACAATTTTCGCTTCTCCTCGCAAACCATTAGAAATCAAGGCTCTCCCGGATTATTCCGCGTTGCGGGACGCCTGTAAATGGATAATCAAAAACACAGTACTGTTACTACTACTATCACTAGTTATGATCCACACCTAAAGATTTGCAGTACGATGGGTGTCCAGGAAGACCTTGTTGGCTCTTACAAATCTCCCGGCCCTGTCGCAACGATTCCGGGCCGCATCCGGTCGCCGGGTGCGGACGCGATATGAACTCCATCGAGAACTTAGATTCTCGTATCGGCGGGGGAGTTCTCTGTTCCTCGGTTCTGGTCGTACACAGGATTTAAGTGATGACGGAATCCGGTTTGAATCCGACCACCAGATTCCGCAGGGCTCTGAAATCGAGTTGCGCATATCCTGGCCGCTCCGCCTCAAAAATGGCAGCGAATTGGTGCTGGTCGCGCGTGGAACGATATTGCGCTCAGATCCTTACGGGTCTGTTCTTAAAGTGAATAGTTGCGAGTTTCAGACGCGCGGTGACCGTTCTTTTTCACCGGACGCGGACGCCCCCACTTGCTCCGTCTTTGCCTGACCCGCGATTCCCAATTTGCCCACGTGACTCGTATCGGCATCGATCCGGTCGTTTCTAGATAAATCCTCGCCCGGAAACTTTTCCAAAGGTCTATAGAATCTCCGCACAGGAATGCCGATATTCCCTCTTGGAGAGTGGAATGCGCGCAATTCTGTTCGGGTTCGTTTTGTTCGCAGTACCAGTTCTGACGGTCGCTTCCAACGTTGACCATGGTGTTGAGTATGGTTCGGGAACGGCGCTGGTTATCGTCCGCTCGGCCAAATCTGTGCTCGCGGCTGTTGATAGCAAAGAAACTTATCGAAAGTTTCAGGAAGGCGTTTGGTCTGCGGAAGAGAAGCAGATCTGCAAGGCGGCGCCGGTTGGACCTTATTACTCCCTGGTGGCAGGCCTCGATCGCGGAAGTGATGGATTCGACGCCCTGCGCGAAATAAGCAAGGCATGGCAGCCGGGCGACTCACTCGTTGAACTGGCAGCTCGGGTAACAAGTTCCCTTCCTGTTCGCCTGTCTTCACTGCTGGAAACGCTTCGGGCCGCCGATCCGGCCGAGTTCGATCAGCGGTATCGAAACACAGTGGCGCTCCAGATCGCCTTGCTGGGGGTGGAGGGACACAACTCCAAAGTCATCATCCTGGAATTTCTCACCAATCAATCATCCGGCAATCCGGCACTGTCGGTACGCACGACGGAGTGTCCGGGAAATTGCGGCCGCTCCCCGTCGGCTTTCTTTCTGGGAGTACACGAGAAAATCGATCAGTCAGTGCAGAGTGATTCGCGCCTTGTGGCGGGGCTACGCGAAAGCAATATCGCATCCCTGGTGGAACTGGAGCGCCAGAACCGGCCGGATCTTGTCGGCGGACCCGTCGCAGTGATCAGGATGGACAGTAACGGCTCGGCGTTGCTTCAATCAGGTGCCTGCAGCGCAACTACCGGAGGATTAAGATGACCAAACCGGAGGCAATCTGGCTTATTGCCCTCTCAGGACTCTTTACAGCGTGGGCCAGCGCTGGAGAAGGGGAATGGACTCGGCCATTTGCGGCAGCCTGCGGGCCGGTTGATGCGTCTCGTCTTCAACGCAACATTGACGATCAGATCAAAGCGCTGAAGGTCGTTGTTGTCCATGAAGATGTGGAACGCTATTCCCGCTCTCGGGGGGTACAGCGACGAATTGACTCATTAGACGCAGTCGCTGAGGTAATCGACGGTGTCGAAACCTACGCGAATGTAAAACAAAACGGCCAGCAGATTCCCCATGCAACACAAATCACAGGAACCTGGTCTTTCGGGGAACTTCCCGCTTTTCTGCAGGCCAGCCGTGAGGCTCTGGGCAAAGTAGCTACAAATAATTTTTGTCCCGTCGCCGACGGAGACGGGTTACTATCCAGCGCCAGCTTTCACTTCAATGCGGACAGCCAGCGTTGGTTTGTCACTGTTGATTCGAAACTTTACTGGCTGGACTTTTCCGGTGAAATCAGAATTTCTCCGGCCACCGGCCAGGTTGCCTCCATACGCTGGACTTCGGGCGAGCCTCCCGCGGCAACGGGCATAGCCAAAATCGTATGGACGGTCTATTTCAAACCAGCTGAGGTATATGGACGGACGTATGTTCTCCCCGATAAGGCCGAGTATCGCGTGGTCCACAGGGGGGATTGGGTTGACTGGAACATTACAAGATTTGATGTGGTCGGCCGATACGGCGCCCAGGTTTCAGTGAACTTCGGTAGCAACTTCGGGAGCAAATGATTTCTCTCAGAAAACATATCGAAGCGAATGCCGAAGAGTTGGCGCGAAGCGCCGTCACGGCTTACCGGACATCTCTCGCTGCTATGGCGAAGGCGGCGGGCCAGGCAGTTCCGAATCCGGGCGCGGATCTTTTGCAGAAACTGGGTGTTCTTCAGGACGGCCTTAATACCAACAGCACCGCGGCTGAAATTGAGAACGTCCAACAGGCGGTGGATCAGGAACTCGCCCAATGGGCTGAAAGCGCCGCTCAATACTCCCGCGAGAAAGCCCAGGAAATTAAAGAGATCATGGTGGCTGTCGCAGCCACAGCGGCCGCGGTGGGCGAACGTGACAAGCGTTACTCGCGGCAATTCAGGGGACTTACTTCCAAATTGAATTCCATCGCCCGGCTGGAAGATCTTTCGAGCATCAGACGATCGGTGGTTGAGAGCGCAGCGGAACTGAAGACTGCAGTCGAACAAATGGCGACGGAAGGCGATCAGGCGCTGTCCCAGTTACGCGCCGAGGTAGCCAGCTACCGTTCCAAACTCGAACAATCGGAAAAACGTGAAGCAGCCGACCCTCTGACCGGATTGGCTAACCGCCGGGAAACCGAAACCCAGGTTGAAGATCGCATTACGTGGAGCCGTCCGTTTTGTCTTGCCATTCTCGATCTGAATGGATTCAAAATGATTAACGATATCCATGGCCACGTGGCCGGAGACGACCTGCTGAGGCAGTTCGCGATCGAGTTAAAAGCGCAGCTTCGGGCTACCGACGTAGCCGGGCGCTGGGGCGGAGATGAATTCGTTGTAGTGCTGGATTCGAATACCGAAGAAGCTCAGCTCTCGATCGACCGAATCCGCAAGTGGAGCTTTGGAGAGTACCGAATCAGCGACGGCAAAGAGACGGTACCCGTCGCACTGAATGCTTCGATCGGAATGGCGGAATGGGATGGCAAGGAAAGCGCGATCGAACTTCTGGCCAGAGCCGATGCCCTGATGTACAGCGAGAAAAAGTTAACCAGCTCACCGCGAAACGCGTAGTCGAACCGCTGCAAATAAGAGCAATGCACGTAAAAATGGCGCCGATGTGAATCGGCGCCATTTTTACAACAGGGGTAACCTACTGCACGAATTGCCGATGCGAGGCGGTTTCAGCGATCACGATTTGATCGTTAGCGTCCGTTCGTTGGGCCAGCGTAACCCAGAAGACGCCGAGATCGCTCGAGAAACTGATGGTGGTGGCAGCGTTTGTCTCGGCCACCTCGTGGCAATTGGCCACACCCTCCACCACCGAAGGCAACGAAAGCGCGACGCCAGGAGGCATTAGAGATTTCAGATTTCCCCCCACCATGTTGGCGAGTTCACCGATAGAATCGCGCACGTCGTCATCCACGCGGGAAGGAATCAAGTCGGGCATCAGGCAAGTCGTGAGCGCGCAAGCCTGGCTTCCGCTGCACTGGACCAGCAAGGCGCCACTCCATTCACCGTTAAACCGAACGCTGGCGGTAACGAAGTCAGGCTCCGAACATCGGGTTGTTTTTCCGGGAACAACCTCCAGGTTGAGCATGGTTCGGAAGACATCTTCCACGATTCGCGCGATGTCTGCCTGACAGGCATCCATTTCAAAGTCGACCGACATTGTCTTCTCCTTTGCTGGGCGCCTGATACAACGCGACGCGGCCGCCGGCTACAGCCTTAAATTCGTTATCGAGATTCATAGTAGTTTCCGTTGCCCCGAGCACCAGATAACCCCCTCCAAAAAGGGAGCCGCGGATCTCCCGCAAAATTTGTCTTTTAGTTTCCACGTCAAAATAGATGAGCACGTTTCGACAGAAAATCAGATCGAACGGACCTTTTCCACGCATGCTTTTCCGCAGATCGAATGGTTCAAACCGAATCATGCGCCGCAGGTTTTCCCTGATGTACCAGTCAAGACCACGCCGTTCGAAGTATTTGATCAGATAACTTGCCGGCAGCCCTCGATTGACTTCAATCTGCAGGTAACGGCCTTCGCGTGCCTTATCTAAGATCTGCTCGGAGATATCCGTTCCCAGAATCTCGATTTCCCAGTCGCCCAGTCCCATCTCGAGTAACAGCATGGCCAGGCTATAGGCTTCCTGTCCGGAGGATGCCGCGGCGGACCAGAATCTGAGCTTTCGGCTACTCTTTTTCCGCTCGATCAGTAATGGCAGGATCTCTTTTTTCAGGCCGTCAAAGAAAGCAATATCGCGAAAAAACAATGTCTCGTGGGTAGTCATGGCTTCTACTACCCGCTTCTTCAATTTTGAATCACTATTACTGCGGAGAACGGTACACAGTGAATCGAGCGACGGCAGACTCAACTCCTCTACTATCGGCAGTAATCGTGCATCCAGTAAGTAGCTTTTATCCTGATCGAGAGCTATACCAGACTCTCTATGGATATAACCAACGAGGAACCGATAGCTCTCCGCGGTTGCAGCCGATGCCGGCGCCAGAGCTGTCATGCCACTTCCTCCTTGCTCACCCTCGGGACAGAACGCTGTTCCACACGCTTCACGATCTCAGGCACGATACCGTTCAGAGGCAGGACGGCATCCGCCAGTCCGGCTCGAACGACTCCGCCGGCCATACCCCAGACCACACTCGAAGCTTCATCCTGCACAATCACGGTCGCGCCTCCGGCTTTCAGAAGTTCCGCTCCTTTGAGACCGTCGGCGCCCATACCGGTCATCACTACGCAAAGCACGGAAGGTCCATAAATGTTCGCGGCCGAGCGAAACAGAACGTCAGCAGCGGGACGGCAGGCATTCTGAGGCGGCCCCTGATCCAGATGAATCGTGGTCTGAGTTCCGCTGCTTTGCAATTGCATATGGTAGTTGCCGGGTGCGATGAAAACCTTGCCGCGTTCAACCGCCGCGCCTTCGGTCGCTTCTTCCACAGTCAACTTCGTGACCGTCTGCAGCCGCTCGGCTAAAAGACGAGTGAAACAAGCCGGCATATGCTGCACAATGAGCACCGGGAGATGAAAATCCGCAGGGAACACCGAGATGATGGTCTCGAGCGCCGTGGGCCCCCCGGTCGAGACACCAATCACGACGATCTTTGGGTAAGCGGGCACGGACGTGGGGCGCGGCCGCAACAAGGCTGGAACGATTGGCTCAACATTCGCCCTGGCTTTGGACACAGCCGGACCCGGCACCTGGCTCTCAAACTCGAAAAATTGTTTAATCTTAGGAACTAACTCTTCTCTGAGTGACTGGATGGAACGATCGAGCGCACCGACGTTCGATGCTTTCGTGACGTAGTCATCCGCCCCGAGCCACAGTCCTTCCATCGTTGTAGCCGCGCCTCGATCCGTAAGCGTACTAAACAGAATTACACGTAAATCCGTGCGGTTTTGCCGAAGGTGTTGCAGCACTTCGATTCCATTCAATCCCGGCATCTCGACGTCTAAGGTAATCAAATCCGGACGCAAAGAAGCGATTTGAGCGAGGGCGGCCGAGCCATCGCAGGCTGAGCCGATCACCTCAATACCCGGATCTTCCTGAAGGGCGTGAGTAATCAGCCGTCTGATGACGACGGAATCATCCACCACAAGCACCCGAATTCGGGCACCGGCCGGAATGCGCTTCTTTTTAGAGACCGCTTTCATTGCGTTTATGGCCTACTGGATCACGCCGAGAATTCTCAACTTGTCCGCAATCATCTCCCTTGTGAACGGCTTCATCACATATTCGTTGGCACCCGCTTCCAGGGCCGCAAACATTTGTGGCATCTCAGTTTCCGTAGTCACCATCATCAGTGGCACCGTTGTGAACCTCGAATCCGCTCGTAGCCGTTTTACGAACTCCAGCCCGTTCATTTCCGGCATGTTCCAGTCGACCAGAATCAGAGAAATGCTCTGGTTTTCCCGCTCCATGACCGCCAATGCTTCTTTGCCATCGGGAGCCTGACAGACTTCATATCCGAACTCCCCGAGCGTCCGAGCCAGAATCATTCGAATCGTGCGGGAGTCATCGACCACCATTGCTTTTGACATAACGTCCTCTTCGTCCGTATCAATATGTGAACTGTGACACCAGCGTTTGCAGATCTATGGCAACGCGGGAAAGTCCAGCTGCCGCCTTTTGCGTATCGAGGGCGCCCGCGGCCGTTTCCTGCGCAGCCTGGGCCACACCGGTGATGGTTCGGGCGATTTCGGCACTGCCATTGGCGGCTTCGGAGACGCTGCGCGTCATCTCACTGGTGGTTGCGCTTTGTTCTTCCACCGCAGTCGCGATCGTGCCGGAGATGTCATTGATCTGGTTAATGATGGCGCTGATCTGCCCGATCGCTTTCACCGCACCCTGAGTGTCAGTCTGGATGGCATCGATCTTCTGGCTGATATCTTCAGTCGCTTTAGCTGTTTGTTTAGCCAGTTCCTTCACCTCATTGGCAACCACCGCGAAGCCTTTGCCTGCTTCTCCCGCGCGAGCCGCTTCGATGGTGGCATTCAGTGCCAGCAGGTTGGTCTGTTGCGCGATGGAAGTGATCACCTTGATCACTTTGCCGATCTCAGCGCTGCTGTCACCTAACTTTGCGACGGTATAGTTCGTGGACTCCGCCATCTTCACAGCGCTGCTTGCCACGCTGGCAGCTTCGTTTACATTCCGGGCAATCTCCCGAATGCTGGCGCTCATCTGTTCGATGCCGGTAGCTACCGTCTGCACGTTGGAACTGACTTCCGCCGATGCCGCCGAAACCACGCTCGCCTGGGTAGATGTTTCTTCGGCTGTTGCGCCTAACTGCTGGCTGACGGCGGATAACTCCCGGGATGAGGTTGTCAACGATGTTGCAGTCTGACTGATGCCACCAATGCTCTGACGAAGATCCGTGAAGAACTTTCGCAGCCCATCGCCCATCTGCGCGATTGAGTCTTCGCCGGTTACTACGAAGTCCCGGGTGAGATCCCCTTTGGCTGCGGCATTCACCGCGTTCAGCATGCTCTCAATTCTGTCCCGCAGATCCTCGGAGGTAGATCTCTCACGTTCGGCGAGCCTGGCCAGCTCGGCCTTCGCCTTTGAGAGTTCCGACTTGCCGATCGCGGCAACCTTCATGCCGCGATCGCGGGGGGCGTCTGCTGCCGCAGGGTCTCGGCCGGGCTCAAGAGGTATTCTGAGCACCGCTGTATCTTCTTTCGCTCTTAAACTCGACATTTCCCAGTCTCCTGTTATTTGGTTAAATCGTTACAATCTTTACTTGCAGAAATTCGCCTGCAAAACCCGGTCTGTCGCCAACACAAGTAACAAACGTCCTTCTAACTTGTAAACACCCGCAATCATTTCCCGCTGCTCCCTCGGCAGACCAGCCGGAGCCTGTTCATAATTGCCTGCCTCGACATCGATGACGTCCTCGATTTCGTCCACCAGCAGACTCACTAAACCGTCTTCGGATCGGACCACGATATTCATAGCGGCTTCGCCGGTTTTTCGTTTAGGAAGTCCTAACATGCGCCGCATATCCACGGCCGTGACAATCTGCCCCCGCAGGTTCATGAGACCCTCGACAACATCCGGGGCTAATGGCATCGGCGTCAATTCGAGGTAGCGAAGAACTTCCTGAACTTGCCGGACCTCGATACCGAAAAACAGAGGTCCGATGGAAAAGGTGGCATACTGCCGGTTCAGCGTTGCGCCCTCATCGTGCCCGGTCGATGTTGTTTCCAGTGTTGTCATGGTGCTCATTTTTGTATTTCCCAGCGCGTTAATTGACCCGGCTACCCTGCGCCATACCCTGCAAATCTCGCATTTGCTGCAGTGTGTGCAGTAACCCCACTCGATCGAATCGTTCTACCGCAGCGTCGAACGGTCCGCCCAAATTCTCCGCCGCGTCATTTCCGGCGTCACGCAATTCCACGACAAGGATTTCTTTCAAGGCTGGACGCTTACGCATCTCATCCACGAGTTTTCTCCCGTTCAGAGAGGGAAGCTTCCTCGATGTCACCACAGCGGAAACGGTTACAGATTCCATCTTTTCCAGCGCATCGGCTTCGTTATGCGCCTCAATGACGGGGTGTCCGGCCAACTCGAGATAGTTCCGAACCAACCCCCGGGAGAACGCACTGCCATCCGCGACAAGAACTGCTTTGCGTAGGGCAGATGCCGGTTTCGCAGACAGCGAAAGCCATTCTTCCCCGGCGGCGCGCAGAACGGCGGGCAGATCGAGAAAGTCAGTAACCTTGCCGGCGATCACAGCAGAGCCGGATAAACCTACCCTGTCGGATTTTTTGGTAATCCGAATACTCTCCTCGTGTATGTCGAGAATCTGATCGACGATCAGCCCGGCTACCTGATCGCCTTCGGAAAATACGATGACCTGAGTGGGGTCCGCGAGCTCAGTAAAGGTTCCCAGTGGGTCTCCCAGCACGGAAGCGATCGGAGTGAGCTCGAGGATCTGGTCGCGATACTGCACGACAAACTTATCGCCCGCCCGCTCAATCCTTTCTCGTGGAAATTCCTCCAGCCTGGCGACCAGCGAGAGGGGAACGGCCAACCGCTCGAACCGTCCCGCTCGAAAGAGCAGAAAGGTCTGGCGTTTTTCATGCGAAAGATCAGCAGCCGCTTTGTCGCCGCGCGCCTTTTCCCGGATCTCCGACAGAACGCCCGCCTTCTGGCCAATTCCCAGCACGTCCAGAATCAGGACAACTTTTCCGTCCCCCATAATGGTGGCGCCGGCATATGCGTTCAGACCCTTGAGTTGTTTACCGAGCGGCTTAACAACAATTTCCTGCGTATCGTGAATCGCGTCAACTACCAACCCAAATTGACGGTCTTCGGCCTGCACAACCACAATGTTTACCGCTTCCGCCTCGGCGTTATTCGCAGGAAGATTTAACACTTCGTTGAGATAGGCAATCGGCAGCAAGGTCCCGCGCCGCCAGTAAACAGGGGTATCGTGGATCCGTTCGATTTGTTTGCGGCCGGCTTCACCTTCAAGACGCAACAACTCCAGAAGGTTCACCTGAGGGATGATGAATCTCTCTCCGCCGCTGTCAATGACAAGCCCCGGAATAATGGCGAGCGTCAAGGGAATTTTGATCCGTATGGTGGTGCCCTGTCCGTGCCGGCTGGTGAGATCTACCAGTCCGCCGATCTTTTCGACATTGGTTTTAACAACGTCCATCCCAACGCCACGGCCTGAGATGCTGGTGGTCTTTTCCGCTGTGGAAAATCCGGGCAGGAAAATCAGGTTAAAGGCTTCACGTTCCGAAAGGCGGTCCGCATCTTCGGCACGAACCAGACCCTTCTCGATGGCTTTCTGCTTAACTTTGCCCGCATCGATTCCACCGCCGTCGTCGCTGATTTCGATGTTGACCTGGCCACCTTCGTGATAGGCGCGAAGGGTCAGCCTTCCCTGTGCGGGCTTGCCTTTCGAGGCACGAACGGCAGGCGCCTCGATCCCGTGGTCGCAGGAATTGCGAACGATATGGGTCAGCGGGTCTTTGATTGCCTCGATAATACTCTTATCGAGCTCCGTATCAGCCCCATCCATCTCAAGTTCAATCTGTTTACCGCAGGATGTTGCCAGATCCCTCACTACCCGGGGAAGCTTGCTCCATATCACACCGATTGGCTGCATCCGCGTCTTCATGACGCCTTCCTGAAGTTGAGTCGTGATCAGGTTCAGACGCTGGGCCGATCCGCTGAGAATTTCGTTTTCCTGCCCGGAATTAAATTGCATGATCTGGTTGCGGGCCAGCACCAGCTCACCCACCAGATTCATCAGCTTGTCGAGCAAGCCTACGTCGACACGAATTGTGAAACCCGCGATGTGGGACGCCGACGCAGCGCCGGCTTTTTCACTTTCGGCCGCGGCTACGTCGGTATCGACTGACGGGGCTCCGGCTACCGGTAGCGCGGCAAGCGGCGCCTCACTCTGACCAGCGCCGACTGGCGGGGCCGTGACGGACTTTTCAACGGGGGCTTTCTCAACGATGGATTTCTCATTGGACGCCTGGACAAGTCGAGCCCTTAGGTTTTCATAACCTTCACCGCTCTCTTTGCCCGTCGTCTCAATACTGACGAGTTCTCTCTTAACGGCATCTACCGTTTCGAGGATGAGCGAAGTCAGATCGGGTGTAAGCCGGCGCTCACCATTTCTAAGTTGAGATAGAATGTTTTCCGCTATGTGAGTTAAGCCTTCCAGGGTTGAAAACCCAAAGAATCCGCATGTCCCCTTGATAGTGTGGATAGTACGAAAGATACTGGCAAGTAAGTTGGGATCGGTGGGCCGTTTCTCAAGGTCCACTAATGCCAGTTCAAACTGTGCGAGGTTCTCCGAACTTTCTATGAGAAACTCGGTTACTATCTCCTGATCCTCCACGTTTTGTCCTCGCTCCTCTGACCGAAACCATATCGGAACGCGGCGAATTACTTTCTATTGTGAATTGAGTCACATATTACTAGAAGTCAATTTGTTTCCTCCGATAAGTGGCCCAGCAGGATGAGTATCCCGTCGTTATAAATGCTTTACACAAATGACAATCGGATATGGTCCTGGAGATTGCAAGGAGCTGTATAAATAATTCCTTATGAATATTCTGATTGTTGATGACAGCAGGGCCATGCGCTCATTGGTCAGGCGAGCATTGCGCAATGCTGGGTTTGAGGGTCACACGGTGGAAGAAGCGGAGAACGGCAAACTCGCATTGGAGCTTGTCAGCACGTTTAACCCCGGGCTCGTACTTTCGGACTGGAACATGCCTGAGTTGTCAGGTATCGATTTCCTAAAGGCGCTGCGAGAACAAGGTTCACCAGTACCTTTCTTTTTCGTAACGTCGGAGAGCACCGAAGAAATGAAAAATCTGGCTCTTGCCACCGGCGCTCAAGGGCTGATCACTAAGCCGTTCACTCCGGAGTCTGTTCAGGGAACCCTGCAGGGCACACTTGTATGAACCCTTTTCCCGTAGCCACGCATATTCTCGATCTGCTGGAGGCGCTTACGGACAAGAAGCCCGTATCCGTCCCGCGCAAACCGGCTCCCCTGAACGGAAATGGCCGTGCACCGGTATTCGCCGGCATTTATAAGACAGATAGCGAGTCGGGCATCGATGCCGCCCTTATCGTTGATTTTACGGTTGCCGTGGGCTGCGCGGCCGCGATGATAAAGCTGGGGCCATCCGGAGTGCAGGAGGAATTAAAAACACAACGAGGGGGCGAGATGCTTCGGCCCACTCTTTATGAGGTTCTGAACATCGCGTCGTCGCTGCTGAACGCTTCCGGCCACCCGCATGTCCGCCTGACAGATCTGATTGAGTGGCAGAATCAACCACCGGAAACAGTATCCGCGCTGCTGGCGGGAGAACACCAGCGCCTTGACCTCGATCTGACCTTCGCTCCCTGCCCGGCAGGACGCGTCGTGCTGATTCGATCGAACTGAACCGGTCCCGAATTGTTTTTGAAAACGGGCACCTTCCGCTCGGAGAGAACGTGCCCGCCTTGTTTATTTGCCTATTGAAGCACTGAAATTTTTCGAGCGAGTTCAACCGCTTTGTCTTTGTCCATGATCAACTCGGCGCCAATTCCCACCCATTTAGCCAATTCGGCCATCTGCGAAGCCGCCAGTAATGGTGGTTCGATTTTCAATCGGGTCTTGCACTGACGAGTCAGGAAAGACTCGGCAGCGGGACCGAGGTAAGGCTTGCTGACAAACAGCGTTTTCTCATATAACGTCACAGGGTTTCTCCCTGGGCAAGAAGTGCCTCTTCCTGGACCATCTGGGCCTCCATCCGGAAGAACCTGACTGCCGTAAGCATGCGGGCGAATGAATCCGAGAGATCTCCAATCTCGTCGTTGGAAAACCGCTTGACCTGAATCTGCAGATTACCCATACTGACGTTTTCGGCGACATCTTTGAGATGGTTCACCGGACGCAGAATAGCGCGCAGAAGCACGATGCTCATGCCAATTCCGACAATTAGACCAACTAACGAGATCCCCAGCGTCAGCGACATTGCCTGGCTGCTGGTCCGTTCGATATTCGCCTCAGAGGTTTCGCTGGCATCGCGGCCCGCGACTTCACCATCCTCGGCATTGTCGTGCAGTCGATCGGCCGCCAATTCGTACTGGGCTTCGGCAGCGCTTTTCTGCAGGGCGTCCGCACCGGTTTCAGAAGCCTTGATAGCTTTGTCGAGCGCCTGCTTATAAACAGTAAGACCCTCGCTGATTTTGGCAAACTTGTCGCGCTTCTCGGCGGTGGGCGCGATGGTCACGGCCTTGGCAGACAACGTTTCCATCTCATGTATTTCGAAATCGGCTTCTTCAAGGTAGGTTTCGCGGGCTTTTTGAGGTCCGAGTTTTCCGACCTCGTTGAGGTAACTTCTGACCCGCCGCTGGGCTTCGAGGTTGTGCACCTGAATCTCAATCGCAATGGAGTTAAGGCGATCACCGACGGTAGTGGCATCGTGGGCATCATGCTTCAGACTGCGAAGCGCGTAGATTCCTATACCGGCGACGGCCGCCATCAGAATCAGCAGACAGGAAAAGCCGAGGATCAGCTTGTTGCGAATGGTTGCTTTCATATTTAATCTCTCCTGATGATTTTTCTTGCCGAATTCGCTTAGAGGGGATAGCCTGGCTCGCCGGGTTGTTTGCCGTTGATCGCAAGCACTTTTACGGAACCGCCGAGCGATGGCAATGAGCTTGCTTCCACCACCGAGAACGCACCGGCTGACCCGGCGACCGTTCGAACTGCCGTTGAAGCCGAATCGACCGTCTTCATACGAAGCGGTTCGTCGCCGCGGAACTCCGCAGTTAACAAATATTTCCGATATTCCGGCGTCGTCATGCGGACCACGGCGGTGATCATACATTTGAAGACAGCGCCTTCTGTGTCGGTGCTTACCAGAGTTACCTTGCTTTTGTCGGGCCAGGTATGAACGTCACCCATCACCAGCTTGCGAAGTTGAGCCATGGAGAGGCCGTCTGTCGGACTGGTTTTGGGAACCACCACCGCCAGTCCGCCGGGTACGCATTGTGCGTGCAGGGCAGCACAGGCAAACAGTGTAAGAATTGCTGCGCGTAAGTTGATCATATGTGTTTTCCGAATGAGTTGTCAGGCAGCTAGAACGTAAAGGACAGATTGCCGTCGAGTCCGTTACCCGCCAGCTGACCGCTTTGAAAAAGATGGTTGTACTGTAATTTGAACGCCGCGTATTCGGAGAAGTCCAGGCGCAATCCAACCGAAGGACCGTAATAGATTCCTTTCAGAAGATTAATCGGGTCGTTCACATTGTCGTGTACATACTGATAACGGAAGTACGGCTTGTAGATTCCGAATTTGCGCGCTACTTGTGTATAAGCCATTGGGCTACGAAACGCTTCACCTGTGCCCGTGACATGGTTACTCAGCATGACGCCTTCGTTGAGAAACTCCCATTTGGAAGTGAGATATACGATGTACGCACTCTCTATGTTCTGGCGTATCTCAGGAACCGGCAGAGGATTCTGCGCCTGTGTCGGATTGATGCCATCGTGGTACCACGAGCCGCCAATCTGCAGCCCTTCCAGGAATTGCGGCTTAATATAGAACGCGAGGTTAGTCGCTTTGTAATTGCGATCGGAGTAGAAATTCTGGACGGATTCTGCGGCGTTGGGGTTCGAGCTGAGACCATTGCCTATTTCCGCTATCCAATGAAGTCCCAGGTATTCCGTGTGAGGGACTTCGCCCGCGAAACTGAGGCCGACCATGTGGACGGGCAGTGTGCCCCCGCTGTCTTCGAACAGGTACATGATGGGACGTCCCTCAGCCGTGCCAAACCAGGTCCCATGGTGGTAGGCCGTGTTGTAGTAACCAATAGATGTATGGAACCGGCCCGCGCTCGCCGAGAAATACTTATTCGGCCGGTAAGTGAGCTGGTATCTTTCAATGTCGATGCCGAACTCGTTTGTGGTGCTCGGACCCAGTACAATCTCCGAGACAAAACTTAGCTGGTCGGAGATTTTCGACGAGAGGAACAAATCAAACTCGCCTGCCTGGAAGGCGTTGTGGCTCGGCGTGGCAGGGTTTCCGCAGGTTCCGCATCCGTTGTTAGCCTCGGGAAATATCAGCGGATTCGCAATCGATCCGACCCCATAGTTGAAGTCGAAAAATCCGCGTATCTTCAGGGCAGGAGCGCCGCCGCCGAGGCTCATCATATGGTCGTGCGGGTCGTCAATCGTTTCATGAGCCTGATCGGTGGGCACCAAAGCGGCTATCGGGGCTGGGGCCGGCGTCGCGGCATTCACAGAGCTGGCGGGCATATCAGCCATCACAGGTGCGGCCGCAGCTACAGGAACGGCGAGCGTCGCCGGTGTGATGGAGACCGCGCCGGAGGACTGGGCACTCAGCCGTTGCTCTAATTCCCGGATACGCGCTTCGTGAGCGGCAAGGAGCCGGACCAGTTCGTCAACGGTGCTTTGAGAAATCTGTTGTGTGGGCGCAGCCGGCTGTTGAGCCGCCGCAGAATTGCAAATCAGAGAGGCGGCCACGCAAACGGTGAGCGCCTTGACGACGAGGTGAAATCGATTGGGTGCCATATAGAAGGAATGTTCGGCACAGAGAAGGCATTCCTTTAGCCAGGGGAAATACCTATTGTTTTCAGCGTTTCCGGTGAGGAAACCGGCCGGATTTTGACGATTTTTCGGTACTGATACTGTCAAAAATGTGTCATTTATTACATATAAATACTGAATAGGTAAGTCCCTGTAAAATCAAATCTTTACGAAACTTCCGGAAATCGCCCGCCGCGCAGCCACCTGGCTCGAACGATTCTTCGCGCTGGGGGTACAAACGAGAAACGATCTCGGAGTGGTAACCGCCGTCGCGCATGAACCTACCAGGTAAGATAGTGAACGGAGGAATGGCAGAGCGGTTGAATGCGCCGGTCTTGAAAACCTTTTTTGCCATTCCTGCAAGCACAAGAAAATAAATCATAACCTCTTGTCAGCCAATAGCT
>Ga0302140_10000345_pt1 | contig 57476 bp, 62 predicted proteins | sample I_Bog_E1_1_FD_202095 | JGI IMG/M metagenome (GOLD analysis project Ga0302140, IMG submission 202095) | Peat permafrost microbial communities from Stordalen Mire near Abisko, Sweden - I_Bog_E1_1 | ecosystem: Environmental > Terrestrial > Soil > Wetlands > Peat | place: Sweden: Abisko, Stordalen...
ACAAGAAGACTGGAAGTCCTATTGTTTTATGTATAAAATGTGATTCAGATATGATAATTAAAAGGTGATGCCACACTGATTGATGGAGCATCACTTTAATACTCGACCGTAGGGAGATTTTGTTCTTCTACTGTTCTTGCTATTAGAAAACTGTCTGGACAATCACGCAAGTCGTCAACATATAAGTTTATTTTTTCTTTCATAATATTCAACTCTCTCAAATTTTAATTCATAACAAATTATGGCGTAGATTATACTCATTTTTTGATTATTAAATAATTTCTCTTATTTATAATAAATGTTGCGACTAAGTTGTAATAGAAATTTAAATCTGATCAATTTTTTAAAGAATAAAATCTTTAAAATAGCAAAGGATAAGTTAGAGAATAATTTTTGTTAATAATGTAAATCTATTAAAATAATATGGAGGAATAATAATGCCAAGAAAAGTAATTCGTTCAATAATATTTGTAATATTTATAACAGTATCTATGAGTAATATAGCATATGCACAAATACCGACTAAATCTCAACCTTTTGGACCTAAAGTATCAGAGTTACAGAACAAAGAAGACATTCTTAATAGCTTAGAACAAATTAAAAAGATACGAGCAAATTTAACTGTAATTAATGTAAAATCTACCACACCAGCTGAAGAATTAAAAACCATAGATACTAATTTAGAGGGATATATTGAGCAACTGCGAATTATTAGAGCAAATTTAGTAAAGCATGCTGATACATATGGAAATTCAATTTCCGATGTATTCTTTTCAGAACAAATTGTGGCTATAGCTGATTGCTATATTATAAGTCTAAAACATCAACAAATCTTGGTAAGATTAATAGAAAACAATGTAGAAGAAACATCTACGCTATTTTATTCAACTTATATGATACCAATATATTACTACATTACACAAGGTGATCAACTGGTAGCTTATACTCAAACATATATGGTAATTTCTTGATGAATTTAGAGTAAAAATAATAGAGTGAAGTTTATTTATCATATATATAATTACTAAAATATAAGCATAGTTACATTTTTATTATGTGAATAATTTCCAAGAATGTTCAAAATAAGATTTGTTAATCTTTAGCTTCAAAATGATGATTTCCGATTTGTTATAGTTGCACTTGACATTGTATCTGTTTTTTGCATAATTTGAGTTATAGTTGCACTTGAGGCTGTATCAACCTTTTGTACTTGTTTATTATTATTCACATTGGTTAAGTTTAATGAATTAGATATTGTTGATATATTCATTGATTAATTACCTTCTTTCTTAATTTGAAATTTAAGTTATAAATAATATAAAAACTCTCTAGTGCCATTATGTAGATTAAATCTTAGAATTTGCTGAGAAAATAGACCTAAATTGGAGGGTTCTATTTATTTTTGAATAAAAATATAATTTGTTAATACAATAGATTAGTTATATATAACTTATACGAGGAAATTATAAAAATTTGAATCTGTGGATAACTTGGAGTAATATTAATATATGGGATTTAGGTAGTATACATAAAACCAAATTAAAAACACAAAATCTAATTTATTAAAGTGAATAATCAAATTATAAGAGGTAGGGGGAGATAAAATGGATAATAACATTAAATGGGTAGACGAACAGAAAATAAAAAGAACTATGGAAAACTTGGAGAAAAACAATATTGAATCATATTTTGTAGAAGATAATAGTGCATTAATAGAGAAAATAAGTAAATTTGTAAAAGAAGGAGATACTGTATCTGTAGGAGGATCAATGACTCTATTTGAAACTGGAGTTATTGAATTTTTAAGGAATGGTAAGTTTAATTTCCTTGATAGATATGAACAAGGTTTAAATGGTAATGATATTAAAGATATTTTTAGAAAGACCTTTTCTGCAGATGCCTATTTTGTAAGCAGCAATGCTGTAACTGAAAAAGGTGAATTATATAATGTAGATGGTAATGGTAATAGAGTAGCAGCAATGATTTATGGACCAGACAATGTAATTGTAATTGTAGGCGTGAACAAAATTGTTAGAGATGTTCAGGAAGCTATTGAAAGAAATAAAGAATACGCAGCACCAGCTAATGCAAAGCGTTTAAATAGAAATACACCTTGTACAAAGGTTGGACATTGCATGGATTGTAGTAGTAGTGAAAGAATTTGTAATGATTATGTACTTATAAGAAGACAGGGACAAAAAGGAAGAATTAAGGTTATTATAGTTGGAAAAGAATTGGGTTATTAATTTAATACTGCACACAATAATACTCGAAAGAGGTGATTCTCATGGGCAATGATTTTAACAATAATATTTGGGGATTACTCCGAAAATAATTTTAGAATCCCCATAAGTACACTTGTTTCTAAATAAAGCCAGGGTTTAAGAATAAGCCCTGGTTTTATTTTATTTTCCAATAGAACGCTTTAGCGTTCCGAAGGAACTTGTTCCGTGGTTTAAAACCACCTACTTTCAGTAGAATGAGCTTTCAGTCGCCTTTAGGCGAAATCACTCATAGGTGGTGAAGTCCACCTATGAAAATTCTCCATACTTTAGTGTGGAGTGGTTTAATTAGCGCTGTCTTAAAAAATTATAGTTTAGAATTCAATATCACAGGCAATAATGACTACAGATTGTATTGACTATATCTATGAATATTAACAGTAATTCTATGAATTATCAAAATGGCTGAAAATAATACTATCACTAGGGTTAAACGACACGCTCTGTTTAAACATATGTTTGCAATATATGAGCAGTATATATGCCTAAACTCCATAAATACTACTTTTTTAAGTTATTGTAAAAATCTAGTTATATAGTATATTTTTATAGAATGGGTATATAGTATACAACTAAATAAGGCGGGAGTTATGAATAATTTATTCAAATATAATATTGCAAAGAAAACCCTAGCTTTATCCATTTTTTTACTGATAGTTACTATTCTATTTTCATTTACATTATCAGGATGTGGAACGAATTATGGTGAAAAGTTAACTTACTTAGGTGATAATGAACTTTATTATACTTCAAATGTCACTAAATCAGAAGCAGATAAACTTGGAAGTTATCTTGTAAAAGAAGAATTTTATTCAAGATTCAAAAGGAGTTCATAAAAATGGTACAAAATATGATGAAAATGGATATGATCAATATGGATATGATAAAGATGGTTACAATAGTGGTGGATATGATAAGCAAGGATATAATAGACAAGGATATGATATGCAAGGATATGATAGACAAGGGGGATTTTTAGAAAAAAGATACATATGGAAAGAACGTAAAAAACATAAAAGATAATTTAAGATAGCTACATAATGATTAAATCATAATGGGTATACAGTATATGAAACTAGGTATGGGTTGAATAATAAGAGATTATAGAGGGATATGTTTTACGGATTATTACATGAAAATATTCAGTAATGGTCACAAATGCATGTCCCTCTATTTTAGATGATTATACGTAAAAGTTTAAGTTTTACATTTAGGATCTACAATCTGTCAGAATTATTATAAATAAACATAAAAAAATTTATTTGACAAATTTATCAGTATTATTATACCAATATAATAAGAACAATTGCTTCTGATGTAAAGAAATATACTTGTCCAAATTTTGAGATAAGGAAATTATAAATTTATTTCTAGGGGAAAGAATAAGTAACAAAAGATTGAGCAAAGCTTTTCTAAACAATATTTTGAGCTTAATTCCAATTAGTCCTAAATCATTTATAATAACACCTTCTTCTATGAATTTTATTTACATTTATAAACAAATTATAAACTATACAATATTAAATATAAACGTTTTTTACAAATGCAATTAATTTTGCTAGTTGATAGTTTATAGTATATTGTAAAGAAAATAATGAATTATATGATGTGTTTTAATTGTTATATAGAAAATTTAAAAATAAAGATTTAAGTTCTAAAGTTTATACAAAATTATTGACAAACTATATACATTTGTGATATTTTTTCAACGGTGACTTTTAATTTAGCTCAGAGAAACTAACAAAGGAGAAAAGATGATGAAAAATGAATTATTAGACAATGAACATGATTTTATAGGTGTGACAGAAAAGGTTCCTTTAAGGAGAGCAATTCCATTAAGTATCCAACATTTATTTGCAATGTTTGGAGCATCAGTTTTAGTACCACTTATTTTTAAAGTTGATCCAACCACAGTTCTATTTTTTAATGGTATAGGTACATTATTATATGCATTTATCACTAGAAAAAAGATTCCAGCTTATTTAGGTTCAAGCTTTGCTTTTATAGCACCAGTATTGTCATTATATAGCCGAGGGTATGATTTTCAAACTATACAAGGTGGTTTTGTATTTGCAGGAATAGCTTTTTCAATAATAGCAATTATTGTAGGATATACGGGCATGGGATGGATTAATAAATTATTTCCACCAGCAGCAATGGGAGCAATAATAACAATAATAGGATTAGAACTAGCTAGTAATGCAGCTGATATGGCGGGATTTCCAGTTGGAGGAAGTAATTCACCTACTTTAAATACAACTTGGGTAATTGTATCAATGGTAACATTAATTACAGTAATTTTATGTAATGTCTTATTAAAAGGATTTTTAAAAGTTATACCAATATTAATAGGCGTAGTAGTAGGATATATTACAGCATGCTTTATGGGACTAGTAGATTTTAGTTCAGTAAGTAATGCAAGTTTCTTTGTATTGCCTAATGTACAAGTAGCTCATTTTGATATTAATGCAATATTAACAATATTACCAGCAGTATTTGTAGTAGTAGCAGAGCATGTGGGACACTTAAAGGTTACTAGTAGTATTGTAGGAAAAGATTTAACAAAAGATCCAGGTCTTCATAGATCTTTACTTGGAGATGGGTTATCAACTATTATTTCAGGAATGTTTGGCTCAGTTCCTACAACAACTTATGGTGAGAACATAGGAGTTATGGCATTAACTAAAGTATATAGCGTATATGTAATCTGTGGAGCTGGATTGATATCAATAGTTTTGGGGTTTTCAGGAAAGATGTCAGCACTTATTAGCACAATTCCTATACCAGTTATAGGAGGTGTTAGTTTTCTATTATTTGGAACAATAGCAACATCAGGACTCCGAACTTTTATTGAAGAAAAAGTTGATTTTTCTAAATGTAGAAATTTAATACTTACTTCAGTAATATTTATAGTAGGAGTAAGTGGAATAAAACTGACACTTGGAAATACGGAGTTAAAAGGAATGGGATTAGCTACAATTGTAGCTATGGTAATAAGTATATGTTTTATAATATTTGATAAACTTGGGATAATGAATGAAAAAGAAGAAAACAAAAGTACAATATAACAGTTTCAAAAGTTGAAATAGCAATAAGGCATCACTTAATCAGTTTTTATAAAAAAATTGGTTAGGAGATGTCTTAATTTTTTTGTAATAATATATTAGGAAAGGTTAACATTGTTGACAAACAAATGACAAAAACTAAAGGTAATATAGATAATAGAAAGGGTGTTGTTTATATGGTAAATGGACATGAAGAATTAGAAATTAGAAAGCAAGTTACAACAAAAGATAAACAAATATTAAGTACAGCATTAGATGGAATAAATGGATGGAATTTTAATCCTATAGCAGTAGTTACTAATGGCATAGAAGATTATTATTTTATTTGTAAAGTAAAAACAATAATAGAAAATTTGCAAATGAAAATGGCAAAAATATATATTAAAATTCAAGGAAATAAAAAGCCTAGATTACTAAGCATAGAAGAGATAGTATAAGAAAAAATATTATAAGTAGATTAACATCTAGATATTAAAGGTATAAGTATTTCTTATATTCGTACAGGAAATGTACAGGAAGCTTAATTATAATATAGATAGACGCAATACTTAAATAATACTAACATTTTTTAAACATCTTAAGGCACATAAAGAAATACAGACATCTTTGGACTGTTATTTTCTTTGATATGCCTAAAATAAGAGTGATGAGGAGAAATCTTTATTACTCTTATTTTTTGTTTTTAATTAATTTATGAATATATAAGATGATTAAAACAAAAACTATCTTCAAATATAAATGTTAGGAGTGAACACTATGAAATTTAAAAAATATATAAAGGTATTAAGTTATTTTATTAGTTTTATTTTACTTGTAGGCACTAATATGGGGGCTAGCATGCCAGATACAGTAAAGATAACTACAGAAAAAGGGATCTTGTATACAGTTCAATATGATAATTATGATCTTAATGTAGAAAAAATAAAAATAGAAGGAAGTAATGATATTGTATATTGCATAGAGATAGATAAAAAATATCCATCGGGACAAAATTTTTTAATAAATGGAACAAACAATGAAAAAATTAATAATATTATTGCAGCTGGATATCCCAATAGATCTGTAGCTCAACTTAAGTTAGATAATGAAAATGAAGCATATTTTGCTACTCAAGTCGCAATATGGAGTTTAGTTCAAGGATATGATGTTAATCAAATTAAGGGTGATAATCCTAAAATATTAGCAGCAATAAGAAACATATATAATGATGGAGTAAGTGGAAAATACAAAAATATAATACAAAGCAAAATATATAAAACAAGTGATGACTCTGTGCAAGAAGTAATAGTTATATCTTCTGATGATTTAATGGTAGAAGACAAAGCAGAGTCAGAGCAAATGGAATATGCACCTCAAGAAGGATAATAAAAATATTCAATTATTATATAGATAAGATTCAAGTTGTTGTTGTTCGAGGAAGAAAAGATTTTGATTCTAAGGTAAAGGAATTAACAGAAAATTATCATTTGATTTCAACACAAGATCAAAAATTTGAGGGTATGAATTTTTGATATTATCTGTATTAGGTTAATGGATAAGCCAAGTGTAGCTACACTTGGCTTTTATTGACATGAATACTTTAAAATGATAACCTTTTGTTATACTATTTATGACGCATTTTGCTAAGGTGGTGAAAAAAAGTGCTATTAAAGGATTATAGTGAAGAACAGATTAAAAATTTAATTGAAATTATTAAGAATTGTGCACGAGAAAATAGGTATATTATATCTTTAGAGGATAATAAGTTAGAAAATATTCAATTTATGCAGGAATATAATATAAATGAAAAGAAGCGGATAAATATTTTATTTAATTTATATTATAAAGATTTTTGTTATGGACTTAAAAACCTGAAGGATGGATTTGAAGAAAATAATCTTTATATATTTTGTGTGCAAAGAGAATTATATAATATTGAAGATAAGAAGGAATCAGTAGACATTTATTTGAAATTTAATATAATATGCAATGAAGCAGAAGAATATAGAATTTTAGTTTCGTTGCATAAAAGAAATAAACCAATTACATATGTTTTTAAATAGGGAGAATTATGTATATGAAAGAAAATAAGAGTCAAATATACTAGCATACTGATTTGTTATTTTTTAAAATATGCATTAGCCCCAATTTTAAAAGGAGGAAAATTTCATGAGAGAATTAGCATTTTGTGAATATTGCATGAATGAAAATGAGTATAAAGTACATGAAGTAAACAAAACATCAATATTAAAAGATGAAGAGATAAGTTATATGGCTAAAGAAGGCATTTGTAATAACTGTGGCAATGAGATTTTTGTTTCAGATATATGTGACTATAATTTGAAGGCTTCATATGAAGAATATAGAAAAAAGCATAATATAATAAGAATTATAGAATTGCAACGTATTGTAATTAAATATTCTATTAATGAAGAAGCACTATCATTATTATTAGGATGGGAGAAAGGAACTATAAGCAGATATTTAGATGGAGATATGATTATAAATTCTAATTCAGATATTCTTAAAAAAATATATGAAAATCCTAATTATTACTCAATTGTATTACAAACTAATAAAGAAAGAATAGAACCAACAGATTATAATAAAAGTAGACAAACCCTTAAAGGGATTTTAGACAAAGATATTACAGAAGAGAAAATTGATGCAGTAATAAAATACCTTTTAATAAGATGTGAAGATTTTACACCTCTTACTCTTCAAAAGCTATTATATTATGTACAAGCTTTTCATTATATGTTTACAGATAATTTTATTTTTAAAGAAGAGTGTGAAGCATCTATGGAAGGGCCTGTTTATACAAGTGTATATGAAAGGTATAAAAAGTTTGGATATGAAGAAATTAATAAGGATATATTAGCCAATGACAAACTAACTTTAGAAGATGTTGAGAGAAATATTGTTGAAGGTGTAATTAAATTTTATAGCTGTTACAGTGGAAAAATATTAGAACAAATGACTCGAAATGAGGCTCCTTGGATGCTAACTAGAACTAACATCATTAATGAAAATAAGATAAAAAATGAGAATCATAATAAAGTAATAGAAAAAATTTCGATTGCAGAATATTTTAAGGGAATAAAAGAAAAATATAATATGATAAATTTATTAGACATACAAAAATACAGCATAGATTTATTTGATAAGATATCTATGTAAGAATAAAACTACACTTATGCGTATGTAATACCCAAATAAGGAGCAAGCATTTGTGACCGTTGCTGCACAAAAGCTTTGCCCCTTATTTCTAGTGCAGGATATATATTAAGGTATAAGTGTAATTTTAAAATTGGGTATCTATAAATATAAAAGAAAGAGGTTATATATGAAAACAACAGTATTACTAATTAGACATGGAGAAACAGAGTGGAATACTTTGGGTAAATTTCAAGGTTGTACAGACATAGCTTTATCGAAGGAGGGAATTAAACAAGCTGAGTTATTAAAAAATAGGCTTAAGGGAGATTTTGATTACATATATTCAAGTCCACTTAGTAGGGCTTTTGAAACAGCTAATGTATTAGCATCTGATACTGACAAAGAAGTTACTGTAGCTGCTGAAATCAGGGAAATTAATTTCGGTGAATGGGAAGGCTTGACTGTACATGAAATAGCAAAAAATTATCCTGAAATTTTCAAAGCTTGGAGAACTGATAAAACAGAAAGCTATATTTGTGGAGGAGACTGCAGTATTCATAATGCAGCGAATAGGGCTCAAAAATGTATTTTAGATATAGTTAATCATCATAAAGGCAAAAAAATTGCAATTGTTGCTCATGGAGGAATTATAAAAGCTGGTCTTATAGGAATATTTGAATGGGATATGACCATGTATCATAAAATGGCACTTGGAAATACATGTATTACTACATTAACTTTTGATGATGATTTAAAGCCAGCATTAGTTGCACTAAATGATACTAATCACTTAAGTTGTGATGCTAAAACTGTATAAAAACATAACAATATATAAACTTAAGCATATAACAGCATAAAAAGTTAAAAATACGAAAATAGAAATGGGGATCCAAATGGAGATTGGATTAAGTAATTTTAAACTCCTCGACTAGATTTAGTTTAGGGGTTATAATGTTTTGATAAAATTGAAAACTTGTACAAGACTAGATAAATACTCACTACTTTCTGAAATATCTTTAATTTGATTCATTATAGAAGGTGATGATTCTAAAGCTTGTTCAGTTGAAGATAAAATATCAACAATATGCTCTGACATAGTCCTATTATTGGTATATATATTTTTTATAGAATTAACTTAGGTACCTATTTAAAAAAAGTAAGAGCTATTTCCCCATGACCAGCTATTACTATAAAATCTCCTTCCCTAATATAACCTAAGGTTATAACTTCATCTACAGTATCAAATCTTTTATAGAATTTCTCATTACTATTAGAATCAATTATTATTAAACTTGTAACATTACTTGGGGTTAGAAGCTTAGCAGTAGCATTTAAGTCCTTAAATTCAGAAACAGAATAGATACCTTGTTTGTAATTAGTAGGCATTGGAATGGATTTGGGGATTTGTGTGAAAAAAAATATGGACATTAAAAAAACTATTAAAAATTTCATGAATTTCATCGTATACACCTCACGTTATTATATTTGTATGGTTTTTACAAAATATACACCAAGTACCTGTTTGGAAAAAGTAATAGCAATTTCACTTTATTATAGTTTGTTTAACTTTTATAAAAATATACGTTGAATCAATCTATTGTAAATATTATGATTATTTATAAATTATTGCAAATGATGCATTGTGAAAAAATATTGACTTATGATATAATTTGGGAAATGAAAGAATTTAAAATAAGAATATATAAATATGAAAGTATATAGACATAATTAAAGTGCTTTGGGGGGAGGGAAACATGGATTATACTAATTTACATGATAAAAGGCAATTTGATAAATTTCAAAATGAAATACAACAATATAATAATAATTGTCATTATAATAAATCTACAAGTATACTGCTAGAGTCCATAAAGTGCTTTAAAGATCATCCAGGCTTACATTATCTTTTAGCACTGACTTATTACAATTGCAAAGAATATTTAAAGGCTACTGAATGTTTAAAAACAGCCATATATTATGATGAAAATAATAATAAGTATTTAGGACTTATAGGATGCTGTTTTTTTCAAATAAATGATTTTGAAAGTGCGTATAATTATTCAAAAAAGGCATATGAAATAGATAATTGTAACTTAGATGCCATAATAACATTAGGTAAGATAGAGCTGTTTAGACATAATTATGATGAAGCCCTCCAATATGCAACTTTAGCTATAGAAATTGATAATGAAAATTTTAAATCAATAAGATTGTTAAGTAAATGTTACATAGCTCAAGGTGAAGATGAAAGTGAAATTTTAAGAGTATTAAATAAAGCTAGAACCTTAGGCAATGATGATGATCTTGATTTTGATATAATTAAGTTTTTATATATTAATGGTGATTATTTTGAGTGCTTAAAAGAATGTAAAAAAAGCATAGTCGAAAGTTCCAATTCTTATATTGTACAAAAGGCTACAAAATATGTTTCGAAAATATATGAAAAAGTTATGCTTACCAAAGCTAGAATGGGTCAAGAATTAGAATTTGGTAGTCAAATAGATAAAAATGATGAATTAAATTCAAAAGAAGAATTTCATATAAATGAAAGCAGAGTAAAATCGTCAATAGATGATATTATGGATATGGGTTTTAAAAATGAAGATTTAGAAAAATCTAAGGAAAACAAAAGCATAGATAAAGATTCTAAGAATGAAGAAGCTTTAGGAAAGACTTCAGATAAATCAAAGAAAATCATAGACCATGAAAAAAAGTTGTCAAACAGAAGTGAGTTAAAAAATGAGGAGAATGATGAAAATAGAAATTCAGAATCTTTAGAAGAAGCTTTAAGTAAACTTGACTCATTAATAGGATTAGATAATGTTAAAACTGAAATAAAAAGAATAGTTCAGCTTATTAAATATGAAAATAAAAGAGCAAATGTATTAGGGATTGAAAAAAATAGCAATCAATCTTATCATTTTGCTTTTTTAGGTAATCCCGGGACAGGAAAGACTACAGTTGCTAGGCTAATTGGAGATATATTTTATTATTTAGGAATTCTAGAAAAAGGTCAATTGGTAGAAGTTGACAGAAGCGCAATTGTTGGACGTTTTATAGGGGAAACTGCAAAGCTTACTAAAAAGGTAATAGATAATGCTATGGGTGGAATTCTTTTTATAGATGAAGCTTATTCATTAGCTAAAGGTGGAGATGGAAGCAATGACTATGGAGCTGAAGCCATAGAAGTTTTAATTAAGGCAATGGAAGATAATAGAGATAAATTTACTGTTATTTTAGCAGGATACACAAAGGAAATGAAAAATTTAATGAAATTAAATCCTGGACTTAAAAGTAGAATTAATTTAGATATTGAATTTGAAGACTATAAGGATTATGAATTAGTTGAAATTGCAAAGAGCATGGCTAATGAAGATTATTATAAATTGAATGAAGATGGAGAAAAGGCATTTTTAGAGAAAATAAAGATAGAACAAGTAGACGAAAATTTTGCTAATGCAAGGGTAGCAAGGAATATATTAGAATCTGCAATAAGAGAAAAAGCCTTTAGAATTGGTGATAGTCAGGTTTCAAAAGAGGAATTAGTAACTCTCACTCCAGAAGACTTTGGAATTAATCTTGAGTTTAATGCACTTGATAAAATGAATGAATTACAAGATGAATTAGATAGCTTAATTGGTCTGAGTGATGTGAAAAATATTGTAAAAGGAATAATAAATACTTTAGAACTTCAAAATAGAAAAAAAGAAATGGATATAGAATGTGAAGATATTTCTTTAAATATGATATTTTCAGGAAATCCAGGTACAGGAAAAACTACAGTTGCAAGAATTATAAGTAAAATTTTAAAAGCTATTGGAGTACTAAAGAAGGGGCATATGGTTGAAGTTACACGCTCAGATTTAGTTGGAGAATATATTGGACAAACTGCTCCTAAAACCTTAAATAAAATAAAGGAAGCGTATGGCGGCGTATTATTTATTGATGAAGCTTATAGTTTAAACGGAAGCGGTGGAAATGATTTTGGAAAGGAAGCTATAGCAACCTTAATAAAAGAAATGGAAGACAGTAGAGACAAGCTAGTAGTAATAATGGCTGGATATACAAGAGAAATGAAGGACTTAATAAATTTAAACCCCGGAATGGAAAGTAGAGTAAAGTTTACAGTAGAATTTTCAGATTATAACCCAGATGAATTAATAGAAATATTCGAAGGTTTATGTAAAAAAGAAAGCTATGACCTTTCAGAAGAAGCAAAAGAAGAGTTAAAGTCTACATTCAAAACTCAGTATGAACATAAAGATAAAAACTTTGGAAATGGAAGATTGGTCAGAAAATGCTTTGAAAATATAAAAATGAAACAAGCTGATAGAGTTATTAGAGATGATATAAGAAATAAGGATGAGTTACTTAAGATTATTTTAGAAGATGTTAGGCATAATCAAAAAAATAACAAGTCAATATGCTAGTCTATTTCGTGTCATGAGGAAGCTCGACTCGTATACATTCGCTGAGTAAGTGATTCACACAAAATCATAGATTTTGGTTCTCTACTCATCAGCATGTTCACCTAATCACGCTATGAGGTAAACATACTTCCTCGTCTGACGCAAAATATACATCGCATTTTGGACTTGTTATTTTCTTTCATATGCCTTATGAATTCACAGTTAAAATAATGAAAATTATTATAGGACCAACGTAAAAAGGAGCCTGCACAGAGTTTTTTATTTTTGAATATCTTAAGGCACAATCAAATAAATAACAAGTCCATTTGCCAGCCTATTTTCCATCATGCTGCGTCGGCAAATTGACCTAATAGGCCCGCTATGAGGGCAATTCGTCTCCTTGCCTGATGAAAAATATTCATGGCAACTTTGGACCTGTTATTTATTTTCATGTGCCTAACTCTAATTTGTATGTATCCTTAGTATTATATTCAAGTTTACTTTGTAAAATTATATTAAATATTAATTTAATAGTTAGAGTATAATTTTAGTAGACAATTTAATATTGAAATTTGACATGCTTTTATAGCAATACTATAATAAAGGAATGTTTGGAGTATTAAAGATAATAACTACAATTAATGTAAAATATATGATTTAGTACATAATCATATATTAAAGTTACGAATATGAATATTTGAATAAGAGGAAGGACAAGAGGGATTTAATGAATATTAATGTTAGTAAAAACTTTATAAAGAGGGACCTTAATTCAACTAAAGATAGGAAAAGAAATTTCAATCAAATAAAGACATTATTTGATTTAAGCGAGAAAAATGAATTTACTCTTGATGACCAGACTTGGAATGATTTAATAATGAATGAGGTGTTTTATGAATTAGATAGGACTTATTCAACAGAAGGAGAAGCTGCTTTATATAAAATGCTCAGAAATCCAATTATGGATGAAGAAAAATTAAAAGAAAGAAGAAAGTTAATAGATTTATTTAAAGAAGATTTAGATTTAACAGTAGATTTAAGAAGAATATTATATAACATGATCTTTGATAGTAAAAATAAATTGATAGAGATGATAAATGAATCGCTTCCAGCTAGTAAATTAAAATATTATATTTATTCCGTTTATGGTATTGTACCTATACTTTTAATATTAGCTGCAATTATATTTAAAGAGCCTAAGCTAATGATAATATTAATGGTAGATATCTTTGTGAAAATATATTTGCATAGTAAAGAAAGTGATACTATAAATGCTATAGGGCTTGTTTATTTAAGGGATTTGATAAATGCAGCTAACCAATTATCAGGTATTAAAAATAAAGAAATCAAATCATACACTACTAAAATGAAGGATTTACTAAAGGAATTAAAGACTATAGATAAATCAACATATTTACTAAAACTAATTAATTCTTTTGGCGGATTTTTTGAGATGTTTTCTATTCCTTTTTTAATAGAAGAAAGTACATATTATAGAATAAGTGGTCAATTACTTGGAAAGAGAGATAAAATATTAGAATTATATTATTTAGTTGGAGAGATTGATGCTTTAACTTCAGTTGCAATTTATAAAAAGAATAATGAAGAAAAATGTTGTAATCCAAAGTTTATTAAAGAAACTTCATTAAAAATAACAGGAGGGATACATCCTCTTCTTAAAAAGCCAGTTGCAAATTCAATTAATATTTCTAAAAAGGGAATTGTTTTGACTGGAACAAATATGTCTGGGAAGTCTACATTTTTAAGAATGATAAGTACAAATATACTTTTAGCACAGACTTTTAATTTTGCTTTAGCACATGAATATGAAGGGTGTTTATTAAACATTGTATCATCAATAAGTCCAAAGGATGATATTATGAGTGGAAAGAGTTATTACTTAGCAGAGGCAGAATCTATTTTAAGGATAATAAAAGCATCACAAAATGAAATTCCAGTTTTTTCTCCAATAGATGAAATTTTTAGAGGAACAAATCCAATTGAAAGAATATCTTCTTCGGCTGAAATTCTTAATTATATTAATAAAGGAAAGAGTATTTGTATTGTTGCGACTCATGATAGAGAGCTTTCCGATATGCTTAAAGAAAATTATGATTTCTATTATTTTAGTGAAGAAGTAGATAGTCAAAATGGATTAAAATTTGATTATAAGCTTAAGAAAGGCATATCTAAAACCAGAAATGCAATTAAACTTTTAGAATATGTAGGCTATCCAAAAGAAATCGTAGAAAATGCATATAAGAGAGTGGAAAGAATGGAAGGATACGTTTAATACCACCTTAGGCACGTGAAAGAAAATAACAAGTCAAAGATGCTATGTATATTTTGACTTGTTATTTTTTTGAATGTGCCTTACTTAAAAGATATATGTTTATGCATTGAATCTTCTAAAATTCTTTAGAAGATTAAAACTTTAGAATTTTAGAATTCCATTGTAGAGCAGGCATATAGAATAACTTAAATAATCTAAAAGAAGCTTGTAGACTCTTTGTCTTAAGAGAATTTACAGGCTTCTTAAGTGTATAGAACATTTAACTAAATTATTATTAATGTATAAAGCTTTCTGTTGACTAATGGTTCGTGAAAGTCTTTCAGTATTCGATTTACTATTTGATGAAGCTTTTAGAATATCTAAGTTTTCATCACTTATTTCTATATTATCCATTTCATTTTTTTAATATTTAAGCAATTAAATATTATAGTTCTTGAATTTTTTAAAAGAATACAGTAATATTCTATAATTTATATATGAAATTTATAAAAAAAAGGTTATACTTATATAATAGCAATAGTACATGATAAAAAAAGATGAATGAATATAGGTTATTTTTATTATCACAAATGTGTATTTATTCAAGTTTTTTTATAATAATATAAAAAAATATATATGAAGAAACATTTAAGGTGCAGATGTACTAAGTTTATTTTTAATCTTTGCAAAATTAATTATTATTAATATAATGCTTAGACAAAATAGCTTTTTAGAAGTGTAAACTTTAGGCACGTGAAAGAAAATAACAAGTCAAAGATGCGAAGTGTATTTTGTATCAGACAAAATAGACTAGCATACTGACTTGTTATTTTTTTGAATGTGCCTTATTAGGATAATACTGCTCATCGGGATAATAACAACTTTATACATTAAAAAAATAAGATTAGACAATAATAAAAAATTTAGTAGTAGCTAAGTTCTATTTTTGATGCATTTAGTTACGAGTTAGGAGTTAAAATGGCAAATAAGACTAAAAACAAAAGCACAATAAAGGTAATACCTCTAGGAGGGTTAGGGGAAATAGGTAAGAATATAACTGCCTTTGAATATGAAGATGAGATAGTAATTATAGATTGTGGATTAGCATTTCCAGATGAAGATCTTTATGGAATTGATCTTGTAATCCCTGATGTAACATATTTATTAAAAAATAAGGATAAGGTAAAGGGATTTTTTATAACTCATGGACATGAAGATCATATAGGAGCATTGCCATATGTTTTAAAACAAATTAATGCGCCTATATATGCTACAAAATTAACTTTAGGGTTAATAGAAAGTAAATTACAAGAACATAATATACTTAGCGATTGTACATTAAATATGGTTAAAGCAGGGGACTTAGTAGAATTAGATAGTTTCAAAATTGAATTTATTAGAACAAACCACAGTATAGCAGATAGTTGCTCTATTGCTTTACATACACCTGTAGGAATAATTGTACATACTGGTGATTTTAAAGTGGACTTTACACCAATTGATGGAGAAGTTATTGATTTGCAAAGATACGCGCAGTTAGGCAAAAAAGGTGTATTACTTTTAATGGCTGAGAGTACTAATGCTCTTCAACAAGGGTATACAATGTCAGAAAAGACTGTAGGTGAAACTTTAGATAATCTTTTTGCTAAAGCAACTGGAAGAGTTATAGTAGCTACATTTGCATCCAATATTCATAGAGTTCAGCAGATTGCAAATGCTTCTGTAAAAAACGGTAGAAAGATTGCTTTTAGTGGAAGAAGTATGGAGAAAATAAGTGAAGTTGCTATATCACTTGGATATTTGTTTATACCAGAGGAAATGATAATAGAGTTAAATGATATTAAAAAATATTCAAATGAGAGAATTACAATAATAACCACTGGAAGCCAAGGCGAACCAATGGCAGCACTTACAAGAATAGCAGCAGGATCTCATAGGAGTATTCAAATAGAAAAGGGAGATACGGTTATTATTTCAGCAACTCCAATACCTGGAAATCAAAAGGCTGTATCTAATGTTATAAATGATTTAACAGAAAAGGGTGCAAATGTAATATATAATGCAATAAAAGATATACATGTTTCAGGGCATGCTTGTGAACAAGAGCTTAGATTGATTAATGCATTAATAAAACCTAAATTCTTTATGCCAATACATGGAGAGTATAAGCACTTAATAAACCATGCTAAAATTGCAGAAAATATGGGTATGGATAAATCAAATATATTTATATTAGAAACAGGAGAGATATTAGAATTATCTAGAAATAAAGCACAAATTAATGGTAAGGTACCATCAGGAAGAATTCTTATAGATGGAATAGGCGTAGGAGATGTGGGTAACATTGTACTACGAGATAGAAAAAATTTAGCAGAAGATGGTATAATAACAGTAGTCATAGCTATAGATAGAGAAAATAAAATAATAATAGCAGGACCAGATATTATTACAAGAGGATTTGTATACGTTAGAGATTCAGAACAATTAATTAGAGATATTAGGGGAATAGTTACTAAAAGTGTAGAGAGATGTTTTAATAATAATGTAACTCAATGGTCTGAAATAAAAAATACTATAAGAAGAGAAATAGATAGTTTTGTATACACAAAAATGAAAAGAAAACCTATGATTTTGCCAGTTATTACTGAAATATAAATTTAACTACATTAGACTATATAAAGTGTTATATAATTTAGCAATTTATATAGTCTATGATTTTATATTAAAAATCATTCTAGATATACTTGATTTTGATTATTTACAAGGCGAAAATTTTATTAATGTAGATAAATGGTACTTAACAAGGATGGTGATGCCCTATGAATAGTAGAGAAATGTTAATTGAAAATTCTCATATGAGAAGCGAAAGCTATGGAATTGAAAAAAAATCAAGTTATTCAAGGAAGATTCTTTTTGGAGAAGAATTAGAAGAGATATTAAATGACAACAAAGAATTAATAGAAGTATCTAAGCTATATATTGATATGGTTTTTTCTGCTGTTATGGATAATGAGTTTATTATATTATTAACAGATAACAATGGATGTATTTTATATATAAAGGGAGCAGAAGAAAGTAGTAGTAAGTTAAGCTGTGTGAATCTTACGGTTGGAGCTTATATGGATGAACAAAATATAGGTACTAATGCTATGGGAACTGCTATTAAGGAAGATAAATGCGTTCAAATAACTGCCAGTGAGCATTATATAGCTGGTCTTCAAGGACTAACTTGCTCAGCTGCACCTATTCATAATACAAGTGGTGAGATTGTAGGAACTTTAAATTTAACTGGTAGAAGCAATATGAAACATCCGCATACACTTGGATTAGTAGTTTTTGGAGTAAAGGCAATTGAAAATGAATTGGATAACAAAAAAATAAATAATATCTTAACTGAAACTTATAATTATATGGAAAGTGTTATAGATAATTTTGATAAAGGTATTATGATTTTGAATAAAGATGGAAAAATAATTAATATTAATAAATTTGGAGCAGAAATATTTAATAAGGATATGGATGTCTTATTAAAGGAAGAAGTACATTATATTTTACCTGATTTAGGGAATATATTAGAAGAAATAGATACAGATAAATGTACCATTATTAAAGAAGTGAAACTTAAACATACAAGTACATATAAAACTAAATTAGTTTTTAAAGGAATTAGGAATAAGGAAAAGATAATTGGAATAGTTGTAACCATGAGCAATGAAAAAGAAGAAAAGAATGTAAAGGATGCAACTGGAGCTTTTTTAAATTTTAATGATATTATTGGAGAAAGTGCAGCTATTGTTAATGTAGTAACAAATAGTAAAATTATTTCTAATAGTCCCTCAACTGTTTTAATTCAAGGAGAAAGTGGAACAGGAAAGGAAGTTCTAGCACAAGCTATGCATAATTATAGCTTGAGAAGAAGCAATAAATTTGTAGCAATAAATTGTGGGGCAATACCTGATAACTTAATAGAGAGTGAACTATTTGGATACGAAGATGGGACATTTACTGGTGGGAAAAAAGGTGGAAAGCCAGGAAAATTTGAAATTGCTAGTGGTGGAACCTTATTTCTAGATGAGATAGGAGAAATGCCACTAGAGATGCAAGTTAATCTATTAAGAGTACTTCAAGATGGCAGAGTAACAAGGCTTGGGGGAAATACAGAGATTCCTATAGATGTTAGGGTAATTGCAGCCACAAACAAAAACTTAAAAAAAGAAATTAAAAAAGGAACTTTTAGAGAAGACTTGTATTATAGATTATGTGTTATTCCAATAAAATTACCCCCTTTAAGAGAGCGAAAAGGTGATGTAGAAAAACTTATAGAATATTTTTTAAGAATAAAATCTTTTAAGTTAAATAAGGTAATGCCAGACATCAAAGAAGATTTATACAATGGCTTACTATCATATAATTGGCCAGGAAATATTAGGCAGTTAGAAAATTATATAGAAAATATAGTTAATTTAGATGGAAATCTATCATTTGATTTATGGGAAGACGGTGATGAGAAAATAAATGAAGTAATCCATAAGGAAATAATAGAGACAAACTATTATGAAAATTGTGAAGTTAAAAAAGATAATTTTGATTTGGAAGGACTAGAAAGCAAAACAATTAAAGAGGCTATGAATTCATATAATCATAATATGACTAAAGTAGCGAAGGCTTTAGGAATAAGCAGAAACACATTATATTTAAAAATAAAGAAATATAAAATAGAAGTGTAATAAAATCAGACATTGTCCTAAAATTACACAACGTGCATTTAACAAAATGTATGATTTTAGGACATGAATTTTATGCTAAAAAGATTTATATATTGAGGAATGGTGATATAAAGAAATTGATAAAATAATAACAAATTGGCATGGATTTTGCTATATATATTTATGTAGTTTTAATATATATGTTGCAATTAACAATGTATAATTGAGGATAAAATCCTTTTAGGATTTTTAAAATATAGATTATATCAAACTCCACAGGAGTTTGTACATTAATTGTTAATTGAAATATATATAACAAATAAATAAAGAAATTATAGAAAATTTTAGGAGGAGCTAATTATGGCACGTTTTACTTTACCAAGAGACTTATATCATGGAAAAGGAGCCCTAGAAGAACTTAAAAATTTAAAGGGTAAGAAAGCTTTTGTAGTAGTTGGTGGTGGCTCTATGAAAAGATTTGGATTTCTTGATCAAGTTGAAAATTATTTAAAAGAAGCAGGAATGGAAGTAGAATTATTTGAAGGCGTAGAGCCAGACCCATCAGTAGAAACAGTAATGAAGGGTGCAGAAGCCATGAGAAACTTCGAGCCAGATTGGATAGTTGCAATGGGGGGAGGATCACCAATAGATGCAGCAAAGGCTATGTGGATATTCTATGAATACCCAGACTTTACTTTTGAACAAGCAGTTATTCCATTTGGATTACCAGAACTTAGACAAAAGGCTAAATTCGTAGCTATTCCATCAACAAGTGGTACTGCTACAGAAGTTACAGCTTTCTCAGTAATAACAGATTATAAAGCAAAAATAAAATATCCTTTAGCTGATTTTAATATAACTCCAGATATAGCTATAGTTGATCCAGCATTAGCTCAAACTATGCCTGCTAAATTAGTAGCTCATACTGGAATGGATGCATTAACTCATGCTATAGAAGCATACACTGCATCATTTAGATCAAACTTTTCAGATCCATTAGCTATTAAAGCAATAGAAATGGTTAAAGAAAATTTACTTAAATCATTTGAAGGCGATGAAGAAGCTAGAAATTTAATGCATGAAGCTCAATGTTTAGCTGGAATGGCGTTCTCAAATGCATTACTTGGAATAGTTCACTCTATGGCTCATAAAGTAGGTGCTGTATTCCACATACCTCATGGATGTGCTAATGCAATCTTTTTATCATATGTAATTCAATATAACAGAACAAAGTGTGAAGATAGATACGCTGATATAGCTAGATCACTAAAATTAGAAGGAAATACAGATGCAGAATTAACTGATTCATTAATTAAAATGATTAATGGAATGAATGATGAGTTAAGTATTCCTCATTCAATGAAGGAATATGGAATTGAAGAAGCTGAGTTTAAATCTTACCTTACATTTATTGCTCATAATGCAGTATTAGATGCATGTACAGGCTCAAATCCTAGAGAAATAGATGATGCAACAATGGAAAAATTATTCGAATGCACATATTATGGAACTAAGGTTAATTTCTAATATAGATCAATAGAATTAATATAATTAAAATGCTCATAATAATATTAATATATATAAGGGCTGTTGCAAAATCATTTTTTAATCATTTTGTAGCAGCCCTTTTATGACATATTATATAAAAAGATAATCAATTTAAGTGTCATTCATAAGGCTATGGATATATTTTAAACAATATTTGAACTTTCTATGGCAGCATTGATTATTTTGAAATATTTGTGAAATGGAAAAAACTCACGACATAATATCGTGAGTTTTCTTTCATTTAGAGTGTTTAAATAATATAATAATTCCTTTACAAATTTAATATATTATTCTTTTTTCATTGTAAATTTTAAAATTAATACTATTGTTTATATTGAGGTTCTTGTTCTTCAATATATTGTTGTCTTCCTTTTAAAATCTCTAGTGAAGAATCAAGTTGTTGAGAGATTTGTTGAAAATCATTTTTTGCTTGTTGATCTTCAGTTTCTAGAGCAAAAGTTTTCATTGTAGAAGCAGCGCTTTGTAATCCAGCAATTGCTTTTTGCATTTGAGTTCCTACAGTCATTGTTGTCACCTCCCTTCAAAGACATTTAGGTCAAATAAATAACAATTCAATGTACATTGTTAATTGGAATATATCTAACCTTTTGGTTTAAATATTAGAGCAGCAATAAACCCACAGACTATTGCCGCAGAAACCCCCGAACTTACTGTCTTTAAAACACCAGTAAAAATACCTATAAAGCCTGTTTCTTCAGCATCAAGTAGGGCCCCTTGTACAAGGGTATTTCCAAAGCTACTTATAGGTACAAATGCACCTGCACCTGCAAGCTTTACCAAAGGATCATATAGACCAAATCCTCCTAAAATTGCTCCAATTACAACTAATGTGCAAGTAGTATGTGCAGGAGTAATCTTTAATGTATCCATTATGAGTTGCCCAATAACACAAATTAAACCACCTATTATAAATGCAAAAATAAATTTTTCCATAACTTAAATCACACCCTTTTTTCACATTTCTATAGAAACAGCATGTGCAATACAAGGAATACTTTCTTTTTGTTGATAGGATATTGGAGACATTAAAGCACCTGTTGCAACAATTAATATTCTCTTTAATTCTCCTCTTCGCATACGGTTAAGAAAATGCCCATAAGTTACTACTGCAGAACAGCCACAGCCACTACCACCACAAAAAGATGGTTGATCCTCTTTATATATTAAAAGTCCACAATCTGTAAATATATCTGTTGGCATTTCTATACCATGTTTTTTTAATAAAGCATTAGCAAGTTCATGTCCTACCTTTCCTAAATCACCAGTAGCAATAAGATCATAATAGGAGGCATCAATATTTAAATCCCTAAAATGAGCTTCAATAGTGTCTACAGCAGCTGGTGCCATAGCGGCTCCAACATTAGAGGGATCTGAAATACCCATATCTATTACTCTTCCTATAGTAGCAGAGGTTACTTTAGGTCCATTTCCTTGTGCTCCTAGTACTGCAGCTCCTGCTCCTGTTACTGTCCATTGAGCAGTGGGAGGCCTTTGTACACCGTACTCTGTGGGATATCGAAATTGTTTTTCTGCAGCTGCATTATGACTACTTGCAGCTGCCAGAACATATTTAGCAGCTTTAGTCTCTATCAATTGTGCAGCTAGTGCTAAACCTTCCATAGAGCTAGAGCAAGCACCAAAGATTCCTAAAAAGGGTATTCCTAAAGTTCGTGCAGTAAAGCTACTAGAGATAATTTGATTCATCAGGTCTCCGCTTATAAAAAAGTTAATATCCTCTTTTTTTACACTTGATTTTTTTATTGCTCTTTCACAAGCATGTTCAAGAAGAACTTTTTCCGCCTTTTCATAGCTATCCTGTCCAAGCCATAAATCTTCATGAAGTATATCAAAGTCATCAGCTAAAGCACCATTAGCTTCAAAAGGACCACCAACTGCTGCAGAAGCTAATATTGTAGGTCTAGAATTAAAAATCCATGATTGATGTCCTTTAAGCATTTACATCGCCCCCAACCATTTTATTGTGATTTTTATAGTAGCAACTATAAAAGCAGAAAAAACTCCATAAACAATAATTGCCCCAGCAAGACCGAACATATTTCCAGCTACTCCAAGTACAAATCCTTCACTCTTATGCTCAATTGAAGCAGAAGCTATAGAATTAGCAAAACCCGTAATTGGAACAGCAGATCCAGCTCCAGCCCATTGAGCAAGATGATCATAAATTCCAAGTCCAGTAAGTAAAGATGAAGCAAAGATTAAAACTAATGTAGTAGGAACAACTGCTGTTTTTTCATCAAAATTAAAATATGTAATAAAGATCACCTGTAAGATTTGACCTATGGTGCATATGATACCTCCAACGAGGAAGGCTCTAAGACAATTTTTTAAAATAGGTCTTTTAGGCTCTATCGTATTTACCAATTCATTATATTGAAGTTGAGTTGTGGTTAATTTTTTCTTTTTCATATTGGACATTATATATTCACCTTCTAACGTAATAAATAAGATTCTAATTTTTTTATGACTTTTTCTAATTTTTGAGCATTTTTTAAGTACATAGCTTTTGCTACTTTATTTTCAGTTTCTAAAGAAAAAGACATAAGGTCTGCCTGACTTTTTTGAATACTGGCATATAGTATTTCTTTAACCTGTGTTTTTGGGACTTGTATCATATCATCAAAAAGATCTAAATATAAATCTCCAGAAGAATCTACTTGACCAATAAAAACATTTTCAAGTGCAACTCCTTTGTTTTCTAACTCAGTTGTAAGCCAGCCTTGATTTAATCCAATATTGGTAAGGCCTTCATTTAACATATTTCCATCTAAAATAACTGTCTGTGGTTCAGTCTTAGGTGCAACTTTTTTTCCTAAATCATATGAGGTAACAGGTTTTTTATCAGCTTTTAAACTAACATTTATATCTCCAGTTGTTTCCATTACAGCAAATTCAACATCAGCTAAATTAAATGCCTTTTTGGAACGTAATGCTTGTAGAAATTCTTGCCCAGTCATTCTTTCTTTAGATAAATTATCTTCCATGACTTTACCATCTTTAATTAATACTCTTTCCTTACCATTTCTTATGTTGTATATCCATTTACTTTTCATGGAGGCGTAATCTAAAATAATAGGCATCAGTACCCAAACAGCTAGTGCAATTAGTCCAAAGTAAATGTTAGGAATAATATTTAATGAAATTAAAGTAATTATAATAGCAACAACTACATAAGAAATAAAGTCAAAAGGGGTAACAGTAGATAAGCTTTTTTTCTTCATATACCTTGTTAAAATTAATGTTAAAAAAAATAAAATTATTGAGTTAAATGATAGTATTAACCAAGTATCCATATTTCACCTCACTTAGTTGCCTTTGTATTGGGGCTCCTCAAATTCTATAGTGCCTACTCTTTTTTCTAAATCTATTTTAATTTTACTTATTTCTTCAAATGCCTCAGCGTAAATAGCTCTAGCCTCTTTATCACGTTCTTGCAATGAGTATATTCTTAAAGTAGCCTCAGACCCCTTTAAAGTGGCTAATGTTTGTTTTACCTTTGAGCTAACAGTCATATAAAAATCCCCTTTATATTTATTAAATTATTACTAACTTAGTTTAAACAATAAACTTAATTTTAATTCATTTTATTTAATATATTTTTAAATAAATATATAGATAGTACTTTTTGATAGTATAAACGCATGTTAGTACGATTAATACGTAATAAGTAATTTTATTATTATATTATCTTGAATGTGCCTAATATCTTAAATATAACTTTCTAATGCTAAGATAATTAAAAAAAGCTGACAAAAAAACGTCAGCTTTTTTCAATCATATAACTACCAATTTAGTTAAAAGTAACTATTTGTTTTTAGATGTAGAACCATCATGAAAAGTTGTTTTTGAGACATCTATATTCTTTTCAGTAATGTTATCTATGGCTTTATTTTGTTTAACATTTTTAGTCATTTTATTTCTATTCATTTTTTTATTCCCCCTTGTATAAAAAATATAGCTACTTAACAGCTATATTTTTAACCAATATAATAAAGACTATGTATAAGTTTTTAATAGAGAGCTAAATAATTACATAATAATAAGAAATAGAATATTGAGATTAAGTAGAAATCTATAATTTAAGTGACCTTGGAAATTTGTTAAAAAATTGAAAAATTACTTTACTTGTCATAGTAGTTATTATATATTGAAATTACTACGACAGATAAAGTACTTCTGATGAAGTGAAATTCGAATGTTAAAAATAGGAGAAATTTCTTAGATGTGTAAATATTAAAACTCGGTATAAGAACTGAAAATATGATGATTGTAGTTGAATGTGAAAAGACAGAGTTTGGTCAGTTTATGAAGTTTGAAGCAATCACATATTGCCCTATTGATTTAGATGGAATCAATAAAGACATGTTAACAGAAATGGAAAAACAATGGCTAAACAATTATCATAAAGATGTGTACACAAAACTTACTCCTTATTTAGATAAAGATGAGATAACTTGGTTAGAGGAAGAGACTAGGGCAATATAGAAAAATCAGGTTATAAACATTGTGTCAACGGTCAGAAGCTGCCTAAATTTTCTAGTGTAGCAGCTTCTAGCGTTTTAGATGACGAATAAATTGGTAACAATAAGCATCCTCAGAACATTTATTTTGTTTTTATACCTTTTATTAGTTGAAGTACTTTTAATCTTAATCTTGTTCCATGGGGAATTTAATATGAAAAATACTGGATCAATAGATATGTTTACTTAATAGTATGTTTTATTTAACAATTCTTAATTTTGACTTCTCTCTTTTTTTCAGTACTGCAAGCATTTCAGTAAGTTGAAAAACATTTTTGTAAATTTGTGTTTGATTGTTTACTACAACACAAGTAAGAGTAATCAATGGGAATTGCTCCTTCTCACCGTGCCTGTTGGTGGTAGTAATATATCCATTTTGAATATCTGTTTGGTTATAGAATGAAAGGACTTCAAGCTCAAACTGTTCTACTATATCCTTTAAATAATCCTCAGTTATATGATCTTTAATGATGACAACAAAATCATCTCCGCCTATATGACCGATAAATTGTTCCTTAGAAATAGATTTTCTTAGAATATCCGCCAAAAGCTTTATTACTAAATCTCCATTTTCAAATCCATAAATGTCATTATATGCTTTGAAATTGTCAATATCCAGATATGCAACGCTAAATTTAGTGGTATTTGCCACACATTGACTCAAATTTTGCTCAATAACCAAGTTGCCCGCTAAGCCTGACAAAGGATTTTGATGTTTAGCCTCTGAAATCTCTAGCTCACTAGTTTTTTTCAATAAATCTTTAATCGTTACTATTCCAAGATATTTATCATTTTCTGTGACAACAATGAAATCATAAAGCTTATCATTTTCACGTGACATGGCCATAGATGACACAATACTCACGGGTGTTTTATAATCAACAGATAAAAAGTCTTTATCCATAACCCGAGAAATCTTTTTGTTTTGATTTAGAGAAAAACCATAATGTCCGCTCAGTTTTAATGCCAATTTTTCTCGGGTAACAATTCCAATAGGTACTTCATTTTCGATAACACATAATCCGAAACAATTTAGATTATGTTTGAAAGTATCGAATACGTTGGGAACCATTTCATTTGGAGAAATAGCATCGATAGAAGTACATAAATTTGATATGTAAATATTTGGAATTAAGCTTTTGAAAGTATGGTTTTTCTTAATATTAATTTTCTTAAGCATCTGCAAAACATCCTGTCTAATTTCTAGTAATTCTGAATCTGGTTTCTGAATTAAATATCCTTGACCATATTGCACTCCTAAGTTTACAAGTGTGTTTAATTCCTCATAGGTTTCAATACCTTCTGCAATGAGAAAAATATTTGAAACTTTTGAGAATTCAACCATTCCTTTAACAAGAGCAAATTTTACACGATCTGAATCCACATCACGAATCAGTTTCATATCAAGTTTAATATAATTGGGGTTGACCTCGCTGATGAGATTTAATCCTGAATACCCTGCCCCAGCATCATCAATTGCAATTTGGTAATCTTGCTCTTTATAGTGATTAATAGTTGATTTAAAGCTATCCATATCTTCAATTACATTTCTCTCCGTTATTTCAAAGATAACATTTTGGGGAAGAATTTTGTACTGCATTAAAAAACTCTTTGTAAAGCCTTTCTTAAAAGTTTCATAATGCATTATATTAGGATTTACATTAATAAATAATTTTTTATTATAGGGGGGAATCATAAATTTATAAGCGGCTTCCAATGCCGTTGTTCTACAAAGCAGTTCCAAATCCCACAATCGGTTATACTCTTCTGCCATGGTAAACAGCATTTCAGGATTTTCAATTTCACTTTCACAAGTAAGCCTGCTTAGGGCTTCATGTCCTAAAATGCTACCATCTTTAAGGGCAATAATAGGTTGAAAAACAGTTTTTATCTGTTTGTTATGTATAATATAATCCAAGGATTCTTTTATTCCTTTTGTCATTTTATAGCCTCCATTTAAGTTAGATTGATTAAGATTATTTTATCATAATTAAGTATCTATCATAAAAGGAGAAGGTAAAACTTAGGTAAAATTTGTGTTAATTAGTAATTTTTTAGATTGAGGATTTCTCAGATCCTTTACAAAAACTGGAACAGTTTTTTCATTTGCTATTCCTTTGACCATAAAAAATTGTTTCTTTCTAGTACTTTAGTGTAAACAAATAAAAAAGTTTAACTTTTTAAAGTGATTTTTATAAACGAGTAAAATACAATGAAAGATAAAAAAATGTATGGTATAATTACACTTATGCATTTCTAGCTACTATTTATTGCTTGATTATTACTTAGTATGTGCTTATTATAGAAATAAACGTATTTGGATTAAACTTTTTTAATATTTAAAAAAACTGTAAAAACTATAGTGGAATAATAGTAGAAGTGAAAAAAGTTAAATATGCTTCTAATGAAACTGAAAAAGTAGTTCGTAAAAGAAGAATAGATTTTTATAAGAAAAATGGAATAAGAATAACAAATATTTCTTATACATTGTTCACGATGAATTTCGCTATTATGTGTTTATGTAATATTGAGCTAGAAAATTCATTTCTTTATGAAGAATTAAAGAATATTTATAAAGAAATGATTCTAAGTAAGTTTTATTCAAAATATGTAAAAATCAGTTATATTGTATAGATATAAAAAACAAATACAAAAATAAATAATATTAAAGTAAAGGTGAGGATAAAAATGGAAATTAATAAAAATATACAAGATAAGATAAATAACTTTTTAAAAGAAAATAAAATAAATGTAAAAGGTGGGACAATAACAAGTGAGAAACAATTGTCATCAGTTTTAAATAACCTTGCAATGGATGACCTTAAAAAAGGAAAAATAGAAAAGTCCTTATATTTTACAGAAAAAGCAATAGAATTTTATGAAGAAAGTTACTATTCATATTTTATAAAAGGTTTAATCTTTAGAGAATTAAATAAAACTAGGGAAGCAATTGAATCATTTGAAGTATACTGCAAAAATACTAGTGATCCACTAGCTCATATATACATAGGGTTTTCATATGCACAATTAAATGATGTAGAAAATGCATTAGATCATCTTAGGATAGGTGAAAAGAATCTTTCAAAAGAGGAAAAAGAAAAAAATATATCTTTAATATGTGCAGCTTATGAATGCATAGGAAATATATATTTAAATAAAGAAAATATAGTAGAATTTACTGAAAGAGATAAGTATAGCATTAACTATAAAACTGCAGTAAGGTACTATAAAATGTCACTAAAAATTAATAGAAAGAATTGTGATTTAATAAATAAATTAGCGGCTTGCTATTGCCATCTAGAAGATTTAAATAAAGCACTTTATTGCTATGAGCAAGCAGCCAAAATTTCAACAGATAATACTATGTATTTAGAGGCAATAAAAGAAATGAAAGAAGAAGGGGCTAAATCAGAGCAAGCGGGATTTTAACTTTTAGATAAAAATATTAAAAATAATGATCCAAGGAAAAGTTATCCTTGGATCATTTATTGTTTTTACCTTTTTTATATTTTTCTTCTTTATTGTTTCCATTTCCCTTTGTTTGTGGTATAACCTGAGAAACCTTTTGCCCTTGGCTTACAACTAAATCAACTTTTTCATTTTTTTCATAGTAGGTATCCACTGCAGGTGATTGACTAATAATTAAGCCCTTAGGCATATTATCACTATATTCATTTATAATGTTGCCAAGTGAAAATCCATTATCAACGATAGTACTCTCAGCAATATCTTGAGTCTTTCCGATAAGAAAAGGTACAAGTTTCTTTTCATCTGCTGGTGATGTTACACTTTCTTTTGGAACAGTAGTTTCTGCAGCGGTTGTTTTTGTATCTGTAGAAGGCCCCTTGAAAATAAATTTCCATAAGATACAGATAATAATAGCTAAAATAATTAATCCAATAGTTAACATTATCTTTTTATTCTTGCTGGTACCATTATTTTTGGATAGTCTTTTTTTATCGTTTTTAATTATTAACGTTTCTAGAATTGTTTCTTGATTCATAACAACTGTGGAATTAATTTCTGTATTAGATAATGTTATATCTGGCTCCATCATAACTGTTGTAGCATATATTGACCTATTGTTAAAGTTTATTTCTAAATTTAAATTATCCTTGATCGTATTTAAAATTTCGGCTAGTTCCTTAGCTGTTTGAAATCTATTAATAGGTTCTTTCTCCAAGGCCTTTAAAATTACTACATTTATATTTTCAGGTATATCGATAGCAACTTCTTTTGGTGGAATAACAGGCTCTTGAATATGCATCATGGCTACGGAAATAGAAGTTTCTCCATTAAAAGGTACTCGTCCAGTCACCATTTCATACATCACAATACCTAAGGCGTATATGTCTGTTCTACAATCTACGAGTTTTCCTTTGGCTTGCTCTGGAGAAAAATAATGTACAGAACCTATGATTTTATTCGAATTGGTTATGGTTACTGAATCTGCAACTTTAGCGATTCCAAAATCAGTTAATTTAACTATATTATCGTCTGTTATTAAAATATTATCTGGCTTTATATCTCTATGAATTATATTATTTTTATGAGCCGACTGTAGTGCTTTAGCTATTTGCAAAGTTATATCTAAAGTATTTAAAGAGCTAAGTCTAACATCTTCATTTATTATTTGCTTTAATGTTTTCCCATTAATATATTCCATAACTATAAAATTAATATTGTTTTCTGAACCAACATCATAAACGCTAACTATGTTTGGATGAGACAAGCTTGCAATAGAGTTAGCTTCTCTTTTAAACCTAGAAATAAAATCTTTATCATCACTTAATTCTGCTTTTAATATTTTTACAGCTACAAATCTATTTAATAAAGTGCACTTTGCTTTATAAACAATTCCCATGCCACCTTCACCAATTTTTTCTAATAACTTATATCTATCTAAAAGTAATGTCTCTATCATATATGTCCCCCTATGAAAAACAGTAATACATGTATTATATCATAATGAACACTTGTGAGACCATTGCTTTTGGAAGAGTCGGTTGAAGAAAATAGATTATAATAGGAATTCAAAGAATGTATAAATCGATATAGGTTGCAAGTAAATCATCTGCATGAAGGTTATTAACCAAATTAGGAATGCTTGTTTCTTTTTGAAAAAGCATTAATGAAAATTAACGAAATATTTCAGGTTGAAGGGTGGCAGGCCTACCCGTATTAGAATAATAAGGTTTTAATATTTCTCCAAGAATATCTAAATCTAAGCAATATAGTTTAGAAATAGAAGGTTCAAGTTTTACAACGCTTTTAGAAAAAGTTTTGTAGAGAGAAGAGAGATTTGAAATAAACAAAACTATCTACTGTCCAAGAATTATGTTTTTAATTTTCAAAATAAAAAAACTATAGATAAGTTTATTTTTTACATAAACTCACCTATAGTCCTTAAATAAAGAAAATAACAGTTTAACTCACACCAATATAGATACCTTTATTCATATAATCCAGCGCTTATAAGCCTCTTTTTAATTTGAGGTCCAATCAATGATGCAATTACCATTTTTGCTATGTCTCCTGGGATAAATGGAAGAATACCAACTGTTAAGGCCATATTAAATGTCATATTTGTCTGATATGCTAGCCATGCTGTTCCAAATATATATGTAACAATTGTACCTAGTATCATTCCTAAGAAGCACATATAAATTTTGTTTGAAAATTTGTCAATGAAAATACCACTAATAAAGGCCATGAAAATAAATCCAATTAAATATCCACCTGTTGGTCCAAATAATTTAGAAAATCCTCCTGAAAATCCTGAAAATACTGGTAGTCCTATAAGACCTATGAAAAGATAAACTATATAACTAAGTGTTCCTCTTTTTCGTCCTAGTGCATATACTGTAAAATAAATTACAAGATTAGTTAATGAAATTGGTATTACTCCAATAGGCAGTGATAGTGGTCCTAAGATGCAAGTAACTGCCGTCATTACCCCAATCAATGTTAATTGACGGGTATTTATTTTTTTTGTATTTTCCATAATTCTATTCTCCTTCTATTTTTGAATATCAAAACCAAGCTTTGTAAGCATAATTTTATCTTGCTCAGTGTTATTTCCTACAGTGGTTAATAAATCACCAGTAATTGTTGCATTTGCACCAGATCGGAAAATTTGCATGCCTCCATCTGAAAAATAGCTTCTGCCAGCTGCCATACGAATATAAGCAGTTGGATTTAAGTAACGAAAAATTGCTATTGTTCTTAAAATATCTTCATCAACAATTCTTTCTAAATTGCCAAATGGAGTACCCTTTATTGGCATTAATACATTGATTGGTATTGATGTAACTCCAAGTTCTGATAAACTAATAGCCATATCAATTCTATCTTTCCATGTTTCACCCATTCCTATAATTCCACCGGAACAAACATTAAGTCCTACCTTCTGAGCAAGTTTAATTTCTTTAATTTTGTCTTCATAGGAATGTGTAGTACATATATTATGAAAATTTTCTTTAGAAGTTTCAATATTTTCATGATACATTGTAACTCCAGCTTCCTTTAAGCGTATAAATTCTTCTTCTGTTAAAAAACCATGTGATGCACACAAGTTAATTTCACATTCTTCATGCATCTTTTTATAGGCTTCTATTGCTTTATCAAAATCAGCACCAGTTAATGATCTTCCAGCTGTAACAATAGAGTAGCGATGTACGCCATTTGCTTCATTTTTTTTACAATCTTCTAAAATTACATCTGGATCTAAAAAAACATATTCCTTAATTTCTGTATTATGGTGAGCAGATTGAGCACAGAATTTACAGTTTTCACTACATCTTCCGCTACGTCCATTAATAATTGTACAAAGGTCTACTTTTTTTCCACATAATTTTTCGCGAATTTTATTAGCTCCTGCACAAAGTTCTTTTAAATTTGTAGTTAATAAAAATTCTAAATTATGATTTCTTGTCAAACGTTTTCCAGCTATAATTTCTTCAGCTAGTTTTTCCATTTTAGTTCACCCCCACATAATATTGTCAAAATAAATTTAAATTTAGTATATAATTTATTTTGCGTAATGTCAACCTAGATTAATATTATAGTTGACAATTAAACGAATTAAAATTATAGTATTTCTATATATAAAAGGTGTAAGAAATTAAGTCAATTTTTGGAGGAAACAGTGCAAAAAAATCTGGTCTCTTAGACAAAGTTTTGAATCTCTAAAAAATGCAGGAATTCATTATGTAAGCTTAGGTGGTGTAGTACCAAACCTTAGGCTTTCTAAAGTATATGAAGGCTTTGAGTTATGCAAAAAAGAAGAAGCTGATTTTATATTAGCTGTTGGAGGAGGTAGTGTTATTGATTCTGCTAAAGCAATAGGATATGGTATGGCAAATGACTGTGATGTAGGGGATATGTATAGTGGCAAGATAAAATCTACTGGTTGTCTACCAATTGGAGTAATCTTGACTATTGTAGCAGCAGGAAGTGAAATGAGTAATTCATGTGTAATAACAAATGAAGAAGGCTTACTAAAGAGGGGGGTGTAAGAGTGAGTATGGACGTTGCAGATTTGCTATCATGAATCCAGAACTTACTTATACACTACCAAAGTATCAAACTGCAAGTGGTTGTACAGATATACTAATGCATACTATGGAACGTTATTTTACATCAAACATAATATTTATATTTGGTAATGATATTAGTAGCATTGGATCTTTAATAAAGATTTTATGTGCTGGTTTACTATAGGAGCAGTAGTTGGAGCTATTCCAGGAGGAGGCGTAATTGGTGAAATACTAATTTTAAGTATATTTGGATTTCTTCAAGGAACTTTAGCCATAATGCTTGTAATTGCCACAATAATTGATGCACCAGCTACATTATTAAATTCAGCAGGAAATATAGTATGTACAATGATTATCTCAAGATTTGTAAAGAATAAAAAACTATGATTAGAAAAAACAGCATGAAAATGGAAAAAATAAGAGCTAGCAAACAGAAACTCCCAATTTAAGTTACGACAGCAGAGGTCATAACTGAAATCGGAAGTTATTGATTTCTTCTTACTCTTCTTATCTAGAATTAGGCATATTCAAAAAAATAACAAGTTAATATACTGGTCTATTTTCTTTCATATGCTTTAAATAATTTTAAAATTTACAAACAACAATTTCATCTTGACCAGCTGTTACATCTTTGTTAATAGATGTAGACAATTCTGAAACTATATCTGGATTAGTAACTAAAACTGGAGTAATAAGAGAAAATCCTTTTTCTAAAATAAAATCTCTATTTATTTTAATAATAGGAGTTCCAGCTTTTACAAATGTACCTTCTTGAGCAAGTTGTTCAAATCCTTCACCATCTAAAGAAACAGTGTCCAAGCCTATATGAACTAATAATTCAATACCATTATTGAGAGTCAAAGCAAAAGCGTGCTTTGTTTTAAAAACTAATGTTAAAGTACCATCTGCTGGTGCAACTATTGTATCACCAGTTACATCAATAGCAACTCCATCCCCAACCATTTTTTGAGCAAAAACTGGATCTGGGACCTCTGATAAATCAATTGCTTTACCAGTAGCTGGAGCAATAAGTTTCAAATCAGATTTTTGCTTTTTATTAAAAAATTTAAACATAAAATACCTCCTGAAATTTAGTTATTTAAACATAATTCTATTAAATTCATAACATTAATGAAATTATATTACGGATATTAAGAAGAGTCAATAGAATTGTGGAATTGATTTCATAATTCTTAAGAAAGTTAAAAAATTTAATTGAGAGTGCAACAATGAAGCTTTATGGTAAAAAGCAATTGGTATTTTTAATTATCAATTTTTGAATGAATTAATGCTGAAACTTAAAAGGTTTAAGAAAATCTTTTAAGTTTCTAAGAATATAATATAAAGAAATAGCATCAGAAATAACTGTAGCATATTATTTGCGAAAAAACGTTTTCGATAATTTCTGAAAAGAACTTGACATATGATATGTGGAACTGGTATCATAAAAACATGAAAACGATTTGAGATTAGGAGGGCATATTATGAAAGAGCAATTAGTAGCAAAAGCAATTTTAGAGAATATTGGTGGAAAGGAGAATATAAAATCAATAGAGCACTGTGCAACTAGGTTAAGGCTAATATTAAAGGATAAAGAAAAAATCAATGAAAAAGCAATTGAAGCAATTGATGGAGTAAAAGGACAATTTTTTGCAGCAGCACAATATCAAATAATCCTTGGAACAGGATTCGTAAATAAAGTATATGAAGTCATAGTTAAAGAAAATGAAGACTTAACTACTGGAAATAATAAAGAAGAAGCTTATAGTCAAATGACAATACTTCAAAAGATTTCTAGGATATTTGGAGATGTATTTGTACCAATAATCCCAGTATTGGTTGCAACAGGATTATTTATGGGACTAAGAGGACTTATAACTAATTTAGGTGTTGAAATGAATGGTAATTTCATTCTTTTCACACAAGTATTAACAGATACTGCTTTCGCATTTTTACCAGCATTAGTTGCTTGGTCAACAATGAAAAAATTTGGTGGGACACCAGTTATAGGTATAGTAATAGGATTAATGCTTGTATCACCAAGTTTACCAAATGCTTATGCTGTAGCAGCAGGAACAGCAACTCCGATAACTCTTTCTATATTGGGATTAAGTATTCCAGTTGTAGGATATCAAGGATCTGTATTACCTGCATTAGTACTCGGAATTATTGCAGCTAAAACTCAAAAGGCACTTAAAAAAGTAGTGCCAGATGTATTAGATTTGATAGTTACACCATTTATTACGTTATTATTTTCAATGATAGTAGGATTATTAATAGTTGGACCAATAATGCATAATGCTGAACAATTAATTTTTGGAGCAATAAAGGGATTTATGAGTCTTCCATTTGGATTGGGAGGATTAGTAATTGGAGGAGTTCATCAACTTATAGTTGTTACAGGAGTTCATCATGCATTAAACGCTTTAGAAGTTGAATTATTAGCAAGCACAGGAAAAGATCCATTTAACGCAATGATTACTTGCGGTATTGTAGCACAAGGGGCAGCAGCTTTAGCAGTAGCATTTAAGACAAAAGATAAAAAGAAACGTTCATTATATATTTCATCAGCAATTCCAGCATTTTTAGGAATTACTGAACCAGCAATTTTTGGTGTTAATTTAAGATTTATAAAACCATTTGCATTTGGTTGTGCAGGTGGAGCTGTTGGGGGTATGCTTGCAGCAATACTTAATTTAGCAGGTACAGGAATGGGAATTACAGCTATTCCAGGGATGCTATTATATTCAAATAATATGAATAGTTTAGTTAGTTACATTTTAGTAAATGTAGTAGCCATAATAGTAGCATTTTGCTTAACTTTCTTCTTCTTTAAATCAGAAGAATAGGGCACAATCAAATAAATAACAAGTCCATTTGCCAGCCTATTTTCCATCATGCTGCGTCGGCAAATTGACCTAATAGGCCCGCTATGAGGGCACTTCGTCTCCTTGCCTGATGAAAAATATTCATGGCAACTTTGGACCTGTTATTTATTTTCATGTGCCTAGAATCTTTTAAATAATGTTATATAAGAAGTTATCAAAACTTATATATTAGAGAATAGATAGATTTAGTGAAAATATATATTCTCGCTAAGTCTATCTAACTGTATAGAAGTAGTTAAGAAAAGCCTATTTCGCTATATAGAAAATACTTAAAGTTATAATTGAATTTAATAAAAATTGTAATTGAGATTGAAAGCACCCAAATAAGTTATTTTTAATAATACGCAATAATGATATATAATAATATTAATTAAAACTTATATGGAGGATAATATGGATCGAAAAGTTACAATTCAGGATATTGCAAATATGGTTAATGTATCTAAGAGTAGTGTTTCTAGATATTTAAATAATGGATACGTAAGTGAAGAAAATGCTAAAAAGATAAAGGAAGCAATTGAAAAAACAGGGTTTCAAACGAACTTTTTTGCTAAAAGGTTGAAAACTAAAAAAAGTGGACTGATTGGTATTGTAATTCCTAGAATTGATTCAGTTACAGTGGGCAAAGTTTTAACTGGAATCAATAAAAAACTAAAAGAAAATGATTATCAAGGAATTATTCTAATTAGTGAGCTGGATATTGAAAAGGAGTTAGAGAATATTAGCAGTTTGCATCAACAGGGTGTTGATGGAATAATTATTAATTCTATGGCTATAACTAAGAAGCACATTGAACTAATAAGTAAGTTAAGGATTCCAACAATTTTTACAGGACAGAAAAATGAGTTTGCTAATTATATAAAGATAGATGACTATGAAGCAGGAAAAATAATGGGAAACTATTTTAAGTCTATGGGCCATACTAATATTGTTTTTGTAGGTGTAAATGAATGGGATAAAGCAGTAGGTGTTGACCGTAAAAATGGATTTATTGATGCGGCGAAAGAAAATAATGCAGAATGCAATATTAAATTTGTAGAAACAGATTTTTCTTTTATTAGCGCATATAATAAAGCAAGTGAAGTATTAAAAGATAAGCCAACTGCTATAATTTGCGCTACTGATAATATTTGTCTGGGAATACTTAGATATTTGCATGAAAATAATATTAAAGTTCCAGAAGAAATTTCAGTAGCTGGCTTTGGCGGATATGATATAGGAAGTGTTTCATATCCAACTCTTACAACTGTAGCTTTTGATTATGAATTAATTGGAACAAAGACAGCTCAAGGAATTCTAGATTTAATTGAAGGAAAAGAGCTGAAAGAAAATAATGATACGCCTTTAAAATTAATAAAAAGGGAAAGTGTAATGAACATCCCTAAATAAAATAATAGGAAAAGGGGACGAGAATGCTAGGCCAAAAATCATACGAAGAAATATATCAAGATTTAAACAATTATTATAGTAATAAAGATAAAAATAAGTGGAGAAATAATTTTCATATTGAGATGCCATTTGGTTTAGTTAATGATCCCAATGGATTAAGCTATTATGATAATAAATTTCATATATTTTATCAATGGAATCCATTTGGATGTGAACATAAAACAAAACACTGGGGTTTAGTTACAACAACCGATTTTGTTAATTTCACTAAACCTAAAATAGTTTTAAAGCCAGAGGAATGGTTTGACAAAAATGGTTGCTATTCAGGATGTGGATTAGTTAAAGATGATGAGTTGAAATTATATTATACAGGAAATGTAAAAGGGGCTAACAATGAAAGAGAATCTTATCAATGTGTAGCTGCATATCATAAAGATGGAACAATTGAAAAGCAAGGAGTAATTATTGAAAAACAGCCTGATGGATATACAGCTCATTTTAGGGATCCATATATATTCATGGAAAATAAAATTTATTATATGATTTTAGGTGTGCAAAATAATGAGCTAAAAGGAAAGGTTTTGCTTTATAAATCCAAAGATGCTATAAATTGGGCTTTATTTGGGGAACTAAAGACTAATATGCAAGAATTTGGTTATATGTGGGAATGCCCTAATATAGTTAAGGTGAGTGAAGATAAATATGCATTTGTTTTTTCACCACAAGGATTGGACAATGAAGAATTTAAATATCAAAATATATTTCAATCAGGTTATGTAATTGGAAACTTGGATTTAAAAGAAATTGAATTAAAAAATCATAGTGAATTTAAAGAACTAGATATGGGATTTGATTTTTATGCACCGCAAATATTTAATCAGGATAATAAAAATATAATGTTTGGATGGATAGGATTACCAGATAAGGATCGTGAATATCCAACATCAGAACATGGATGGATGTATTCATTAACTATGCCTAGAGTTTTAGAGTATAAGAATGATGTATTATATCAAAAGCCGTTTAGAAAATTAGAAAACTTGAGACAAACTCAAGTAGTAAATACTAAAAATTTAATTTGTGATGACTATAAATTAAAATTAGATTCAAGATGTGTAGAAATAATATTAAATTTAGATATGAGTAAAACTAATTTTACAGAAGTAAAATTCAAATTTAATGATGAATATATATTATTAACTTATTATAAAGATACTCAAATATGTACTATTGATAGAACTAACATGTGTTTAGGTGGAAAAGGAATAAGAAAGTTTAAGTTGGAAGTTAATGATGAATTGAAATTAAATATGTGTATTGACAATTCAATTATGGAAATATATTATCAAGATGGAATAGAAGTAACGACTTTAATGTATTTTCCTAAGGAAGAACAATTAGAAGTTCAAATTAAGAATGATAATAGAGTTAAAATTAATCAATTATACGTTTGGAATTTAAGGAGTGTAAAGTATGAGTAATAATATTTTTTGTATTGGAGAACTTTTAATCGACATGGTTTGTGTTGATAATAAAGGATTAAAAAATGGAGAAAAATTTGAAAAAAAAGCAGGTGGAGCACCGGCAAATGTAGCATCAAGTATTTCAAAATTAGAAGGTAATGCTTATTTTTTAGGTCAAGTAGGAAATGATTTCTTTGGGAAGTACTTAATTGAACTATTAAAGGATTTGAACATAAATACTGAAATGGCTGTAGAGAAGGGTAGCACAACAATAGCTTTAGTTGGAATTGATGCAGATGGAGAGCGTAATTTTGATTTCTTAAGAGGTAGTGATGGAGAGTATTCGTTTGATAATATTGATTTATCAAAGATAACTAATTCAGATATAATTCATTTTGGTTCAGCTACAGGATTTTTAGAAGGCGAATTAAAAAAGACATATTTTAAATTATTAGAATATGCAAAGTCTAAAAGTATTTATGTATCATTTGATCCGAACTATCGTGATGCATTAATTACAACAGAAAAGTTAGATTTATTTGTTGAAGATAGTATTAAATTTTTAAGAGTAAGTGATTTTACTAAATTAAGTGATGAAGAATTATTTCTATTAACAAAAGAAAAGGATATTACGGCAGCGGTTAACAAGTTACATGAATTAGGTGTTAAAGTTGTAACTATTACTTTAGGAGCTAAAGGGACTTACTTAAGTGCTAATGGAAAAAATGAAATAATTCCATCCATTAAGATTAAACAAGTGGATTCAACTGGTGCTGGGGATGCATTTGTTGGAGCTGTATTAAAACAAGTTTCTGATATTCAGGATAAACATAATATAAGTTTTGGAGAATGGAAAAACATAGTTACATTTGCTAATAAAGTAGGAGCAATTACATGTACAAACTATGGAGCAATAGCTTCAATGCCTACATTAAGTGAATTAAGTTAGGCAGCTTATTTAATGAAAATAGAAATAGTAAAGTACAAAACCATCAAAATCTTAATTGTTGATTTTGATGGTTATTTTTTTATGCATAAAAAGATTTAGAAAAATAATATAAGTGTAAAAAGTAAAATATGGTATAATAGTTTTACAATATATACTATACAGACAGCATATTTGAGTAGAGATTTGTGGTGAAAATATTAGAGATTAAAAGATAAAAGATAGTGATTTTCAAAAAAAAGTATAATTAACATATAAAGGAGATAGATATGCCTAATATTTTTGATGGACTTAGAAAAATTTCGGATGACGATATAATTGAACAAATCGCATTATTAGAAATTATGAACATGACTAATATATCAAAGCCAATTGCACAAAAGGCTAAGAAAAAGACTGTAAGTATAATTAATTTTTTAGCAAGTAAAATTGGAAAAAATGATATGATCAAAGAACCAGAAGTAAAAGAAATATGGACTTTAATTGATGAAAAGAAAGATGAATTAAAAAGTTGTACAAGAATGGAATTAGATGAAAGATTATTAAATGTTCTTGTGGAGAAATCTAAAAACCATATAGAAAATCCAACAGAAGATGAAATGTCAATAGAAGTAATAGAAGAAGCAGCTAAATTATATAAACTTTACAAAAGTTCAACACCAGGTCAGAAAGCTGATAATATCTATTTGAAATACTGTGAAAAACTTGATGGGAAAGCTAAAGAATATTTAAACGAGCAACAATTAATTGAGTTAAAAGAGGCAACTGCAATTGTAGAAGAGACTTTAAGAAATATTGGTGAAGATAAAAAGAAAGACTTTGAACAGTCAGTAGATGTTGAAAATTTAACACTATTAAATGCTTGGAGAAAAGTGGATAGAAAACTTTTTGCAAGACTTGTATGGTTATCAGTAAAAGCTTATGGTGGTAGGTTTACACCAAAAGAAGAAATACTTCCAAGCTTTATGGAAAATGAAAAAGAAGTTAAAATAATAAAGCGAGAGGAAGATTTAAAAAAATTACAAGAAAAATTATTAGAATTAAAAAATAAAATTAAATTATGCAAAGAAAAAATAAATTCTATAGAAAATAGTTTAAAAGAAAAAGGTCGTTTATTAAATAATTTAATTAAAAATAAAAGTCAAGCTGAAGAAGATATAATAAATTTAGAGAAAATTAAAGTTAAATTAAGAGAAGTGAAAAAATCACAGGAAGATAAATTAAAAGAACTGAAAGGACAAATGGAAAATGCAGTATTAGAAAAATTGGATTCATTAATGGAAGAATTTAAAAAAGTAAAATTTGATACAATTGATATTAATAATAAAATTTCTGATATTAATATAGAGGTTACATATAAAAATGAACTAATAAAAGATTACATTAAGGAAATAACAAGTTCACAAAAAACTTTAGAAAAGATTAGTAGTGAATTTGAACAAGCTAAAATAGAAAAAGGTAACTTAATAAAGAATTATAAAGAAAAGAAAGAAGAAATACATAAAAAAGAAGAATGCAAAAGAGATGAAATTTTTGAAAGATGGAGCAAATTCTTTAATAAATTCATCTTTGAATTTAATGACTTAAGCAATGTTGTGAATTTTACTAGGGAAGAACTGCTTCAGGTTGAAGAATGCTTATATGAATTACACTTTATAAAAGATCCAATGGCTTTAAGCATGGGAGTAATGGAGGAGACAGATAATAAAGAAGATAAAGATGAATATCAATATATAGATGTAAGTTTTCCTGATGAGTTTCAAGTTGAAATTCAATATAAAGTATTAGATAATGAAGAAAAAAATGTACATATAGTAGAAATTACTACTGAATTTTAGTTATTTTTCAAACTATGAATAACTTCAGTACCTGTTAACCTCCTATGAATATAACCTCAGTACCTGTTAACCATACAGTAGATAGTATTGCTTTTACACAAAACTATCTACTGTCCTAAATAAGCCAACAATTATTTAATCATTTGCTGTAATAATTTCTTTCAAAGTCACATTTTCATTCATAAATCTTGCATTTGGATTACTTTCTTTTTTTAATTGTATCGCCTTTTTCGGACAAAGGTTTATGCAAGCAAGACAAAATTCACAATGTTCTCCATAAATCGGTTTGGACTTGTCAACATTTTTGTTAATTGTAATATTGTCGCGAGGACATACCTTGACACATGTTCCACAACCATTGCAACTATTTCCAACAGAAAAATTCTTAACAGAATTAAAGTTTGGAAATATTTTAAATAAACCTTGAATGGAGCTTGTCATCATTGAATCAAGGAACGTTCCACTATTGATATAGTGCTTATCTTGATTCACGTCGTTTAACAAGTGGCTCAAATTTTCTTCTATATTCTTCGATTTCAGCTTTTGTTTTTCCATATCAAAGACTGGCAAGTAGTTATCGATCATTAGCAAACCATCTGCATATTGTATATGAATATTATTCTTTTCAGCAAATTGCATAAACCAGTTGACACCACCTCCAAGCTTATTTCCATAGGTGATAATGACAAAAATATAAGGGCTTTTTAGTGTTATTTTCTCTGTAAATTCGCGTACAATATTGGGAGCGGCAAAGCCATAACAAGGAAATACTATCCCTATTTTCTCATCTTCAAAACTAAATTGATTGTTTTTTAATACTTTTGGTATTGAGTAGAGTTCTCCTCCAAATCTTTTAGCAACATCTAAACTGTTACCAGTAGCAGTAAAATAAAATATTTTCATAATAACCTCCATTGATGGGTATTACCGGAGAATGGTTTAAAAATCAAGAATTATATTTGACTCCGGAAAGCCCAAATAAATTTTATGTATTTTTCAAGTTTCGATACTTTAATAATTTTACAACAATCGAATTGTTGGGCAATTTTAAAACATGAAATAAATTATTTATGTTTTAATGATAACAGTATGCTAACTTCCTCAACTAACTCTTCATTCACTCTGCAGATTAAAAATTTCCCCTTTTTTTCTGTACTAATCAAATCGGCATTCACCAATTCTTTAATATGATGTGAAATTGTAGGAGCACCAATACTCAAAGCGCTGATAATATCTGTAACAAAACATTCACAGTTGGATTGAAAACTAGATTCATGCGCCTCGGCAATTTTTAAATATAATTCTAATCTGTTGGGATTCGATAGTGCCTTAAATATCTTTGCTGCTTTTTTCGTATCCATTTTTCAACTCCAAACTTATCATTTTAAGATTCGATAACCTTCGAATTGATTATAACTGGTCTAAATAATTCTGTCAATACCTAAGCCTCAATAGTAACAAGTATCTTTCGGTAAGGGTAATGGAACCAATATTTAGTTTTCTAAATTTGGAATAATAATTTTAGCTATTATTTTTGCAATTGCATGTTTAAATACGTGCGTAGGACTTATTAATTGCTGTAGTAAATAGCACCATCTATAAGTTATAAAAAATAGGCTTATTATTTTGCTTTTGTTAGTATGATTATATCGAATGCCGGTTTAAATAAAATATTAGAAGTATCAGTTCCAGTATTAAATTTGCAGATGCGTCATATGATCCAGCATCATGGTTTAAATTTGTTAATAATTTAGAACTTAAAAGAATTTAACTATGAACCAATTTACCTTGGAGCGAATAATATAATATGTAGAGTGTTTACTAATAACTTTAAGAGATTATTATGAAGCAGGTGCTTGAAATGGCTATTGTATTTAATAAAATTATGATGAATATAGCACGAGGAAAGTATATATATATTGGTTCGGGTTCTGGCAGGAAAGTATTCGATTTGGGAAATGGATATGTAATTAAAGTAGCAAAAAATGCAGCAGGAATTGCACAAAATAAGTCTGAGTATAAAATTTCATCTAATGATGATTCCAATTTATTTGCAAAAGTTATAAAAGTTTCAAATGACTTTAGCTTATTAATAATGCAAAAAGCGGATAAGATATATGATTTTTCATATGTATGGAAATATTTCAATGTTACAAGTGAAAAGGAATTTTTTAACTCAAAACAATTACAAAATATTAAGAGGAACTATAATTTATTATTAGATGATTTTGCTAGGAAAAGTAGTTGGGGAATAATTAATGGAAGGCCTGTCATTATTGATTACGGTTTTACCAAAGAAGTCGCAGAAAGATATTATTAATCTTTTTAGATATAAGGCATATTCAAATAAATAACAAGTCAGTATGCTAGTCTATTTCCCACCATACTGCGTCAGTAGTATTAGCTAATAGCCCACTATGAACTAATACTACTTCCTTGTCTGACACAAAATATACGTCGCATCTTTGACTTGTTATTTTTTTTCATATGCCTAAAGCAGGATATTATATATTATATCCTGCTATTATCAAGTTTGGTCATACTTCCATCACAAAGAGGTCAAGTATTTGGAGTTAAATGTAAAAAAGAGAGCCAGCATCAAATCAGCAATAAACTGCTGACCAAAACTACAGAGGCCCAGTAAATACTTGATTAAATAATTAACCTCGCAGAAAGGCAAATAGAAAAGAGTGCTCATACACTAAAAGCGAGTTATATTTATGAAGATAGAAAGTTATTTTAAGTATTGATATTACTTAACTTAAGAAATAGTCAGAAGAATGAAAGTTTTAAGCATTATTCTTGCTATTATTGTAATAAATTTCATCCTACTAGCATACTCTGCTAGTAGATAGCAAGTTAGTAGGAGAGTTGTATGGGAAAACTCTGTAAAACAAAAAGATTAACAGTAAACCTAGACGACTATGTTATAGAGATAGCTAAACAAAAGGCACAAATTATGTTTAAAGGAAACCTAGACTACTATGTAAATTGGCTTATATGTAATAATAATAGAAAGGAAATTAAAAAGAAGATAAAAACACAAGAAAAAGAAATTGAAAAGAAAAAACCTTTATCAGTTCCTGATACAGACAAAATTGCTGTGTACAGTAATATATGTAATTTTTGTGATGAGCCTATATATCCAGGAGATGAAATCTGTAAAGCTGAGGATTATGAAAATTACATTCATAGAAAATGTTCTAAAAAAGATAAATAATATATAAACCTTAAAAGCCAATGCTTAATAACACTAAGCAGTGGCTTAAAACTTCTAAATATGATATCCAAAATATACAAATATTAAGTGAAAATGCACTAAAAGATACAGAATATAGATTTAAAGTTTTAACAGGTAAAGATGTAACACCTAAATTGTTCTAAGCTAAATATATAACCATGTCTTGTATAAATTTCATTTCTAGCAATTCCTAATTGATAATCAGTTAAGCTAGACACTTGATTTTGAGTGAGATAAGAACAATAACTATTTAAAAATACAAAACTTCCATTATTTATATCTACCGGTATAGGACCTCTTATAACTACTACATCTGTTTTATTATGGGTTTTAGGTGTTTCATTTGTTATATTAACTGTTACCTTCGACTTATCTTCAGCATTCCGATTTTGTTTAACTTCTCCTTGAGTTGCTTTATCATCTGAATTAAAATTGACACTAATACCACCGCAACCTATAAAGGTAAAAGACAGCAAATTTAAGATTATTAATTCTACAGATAAGGTTATTAAGCAATACAGAGGAATTAGCCAAATTGAATAAGTTATAGATAAATAAAGATTATATTAAGAAGATTTAAATATAAAATTGATTGCATAACTAAAAGTTGTATGTGGAAGAATACATTTAATTAAATTAAACAAAGGAGATATGAAATTATGAAAAATAAGCCATATGACAAAAAAAATAATGTTAATAGTCTTGGAAGTGATTTAACTATAGCTATTCAAAATTTTCATTATGCAGGGGAGCAGATTGAAAATACAGATGATGAAAAAATGAACAAAGAAAAAAATAAGAACAATGTAAGAAATACCTTGGATTGAGGTATTTCTTACATTGTAATAAAACATGTTTTTCAAATATTATGGGAAAGTAGATAGTTTTGTTTTTATATAAAACTAATCTACTTTCTCATTAAACAGCTTTTATTGTTTATTATATAGCTAGTTTATTTTGTTCACCTTCATATAAAGTTTCCTTTTTTAATAATTCTAAAGCTATTTTATCAAGATAAGCTCTATTTTCTTTTAAAAGTTCTAGAGTTTCCTCATATAGCTCATTAACAAGGTTTCTCAAATACCATATTTGGGAATAGTTTTCAATGCAATATCAGTAGATTGAGAGATATCTCCATGTGCTCCAGTAGAAATTTTATCTTTTCTCCAAATAATTACTTCTGCGGATCTACCACCAAGTGAAACTTTGGTTTTATTCTTTAAATAATCAATTCTATGATAGATTCAAGTATCAGGAATAACTATTACTGATACTTGAACGTTCGTAACAACCTTACTTGTTACAGAGTCAACCATTCTAGGTAAACCTTTTTTACTAGACTTTGTCATAATTATTATGTCATAGCTATCTTTTTTAACTTTTTTAATGTTCCATCTGCAGCGTATCCCAAATTAGTAAGCTTTTCAACTATATATCCTAGTAATTCCTTTATTGTTTTATCTAAAATTAATTCACTTTCTTATTCTAAATACTCAAATTGATTTAAAATTACCATATAGTTAGTTACAACTATCTTCATTACATGTAATTAATTTTGTTTTAAAGAAATAATTACAAAAATAATCATCAAATTATGACAAATTAAATCATTTATCCGTAGCACAAAAAAAGAGGAATTTGTATAGTATATATTAGACAACTTTCACTGACTATATTTTAATTAGATAAAATGGAGGGAACATTATAATGAATGATAACAAAGGATTAGAAACAGAATATATAAATGCTTCTGAGTGTGTAGCAGATCCTTGTGCAATTGTTACTACTCAAATTGAACCATTAACTGAACAAAGTGCTGTAGCTCCTAGTATTATTCCGGCTGGACCTGTATTTGTTAAGCTTCCAGTTATATTGGCAGAGACAAATATAACAATTCCTGTTGAAGCTACTATCACATTAGACCAAGCAGTTATAGAAATTAAACGAATTAAAAAGAATGTATTTTTAACTCAATCTCGTCTTATTCCATTTTCTCCAAGTATTGTAAATGCCAATGATGGAATACTATTTATAGCAGGCTTTATAAGAAAGAATATTGAGTATGCAACTCAAACTTGTAATATACCCGGAACTCCAAATGTCTGTGGAGATATAAGACAATGTACAGTTGAAGTACCTTTTAATTTCACTACTAGAATTACTTTCCTTAGACCACCAATTTTTAATGAAAACACTACTCCAAGTGAATTAGAATTTTTCACAGATAAACTTCAAGGCTGTGACATTTGTGCAGATCCAGTGCTTGGCCGTAATCCTTGTGATCAGAGTTTCTTATTCACAGAAAATTTTAATGAAAAGCCTTTTGTTGAATTAGTAAATGCAACTGTTACTGAAGTTGATATTCACACAAACCCAACTGTTAGCTGCACAACGCCTACAGAACAAACATTCACTATGCTCACAGAAAAAATAATCGTAAATTTAACACTAAAAGTATTACAAAAACAACAGGTAAGAGTCACAGCGATAGGAGTATAAAAAATTTTAAATCCAAAAATTTAATTAAAAACTGAATATAAAGTATCATATATTAATTAATATATTGCAGACCTAAAGCTTACTAAGAGAGGTTTTGGGTCTGTTTTTAGGAGAAGATAAATATTGGTGTATAAGATGGAATAAATTGTGATTATTACTAGAAAAATAGAAAATCAATTTTATTGAAATATATACTTAAATTTACTAAATTCTTAAGTAGAGGAGAGGTTATGGAAAGAATGTGCTATTCAAGACAATATTATAATCAACTTAAGAGAAAACAGTATGAAGAATATCTTAAAAGGCAGAATAAATATTATTTATATAAGAAAAAATATGATAAAGAACATCATAAAAGGAATAATGATGCTTTTGCAAATAAAAGAAAATGTGATAAAACTTATACTTCCGAAAGTGAATTTTTTAACTCTTTTAAAACTGGTAGCATAGAAGATAATAATATAAATGACGATTGCAAAAAAAACAATAGCTATGGCTCTTCGGAAATTAACATTAAAAAAAATAACTTAAAATATAAAAAACATGCTTCAGCCAAATGTCATAACTTAGAAAATAAGAATTGTACCAGTATCAAAGATTCATATAATGAAGAATTCTTAGAAGAAGATCATAATACTGTTGAAAAAGAAGAGCTACCTAAAGAAACCAAGCATAAACCAGTGAAGAAAATAGATAAAAATTATTATCATAATAAACCGTATAATAATACTCATAAAAATCAAGTAAATAAGTGTACTATTGAGAGTTGTAAAGCGACGGTTTCTTCAGAAACATTGCCTCTTTGCGAAAACATTCCTCATACTTCTGATGTCACTGCAGGACCTGTAACAGTAAAAATTCCAGTGGTGTTAACAGAATGTAATATAACTATAAATGTTCAGTCTTCGCTTAAACTAGAGGATACTGTATTAGAAATTAAACACATTAAAAAAAATGCATATTTAAATCAGTGCAAACTTATTCTAAATTCTGAAAATGACAAACCTAACACCGGAATATTATTTCTAGCTGGTTTTATCAGGAAGAACATAGAATATTCTGCTAAAGAGCATAATGATAAATGTGTATTAAACGGGAAATTAAAGCATGTTACAGTTAATGTTCCTTTTAAATGCACCACTAGAGTCACATTTAACACTCCACCTAAATTTAAAGCAACTACTCCTCAAGATGAAGTAGAAATATTACAAACTAGCATTGAAGTGCGCAATCCTTGTGGAGAAGAGATAACTGGACGAGATATTCGAGAGCAAAGTTTTAGATTAATTGAATTCTTTAATGAAAAAGTATTCTGCGAATTAATTAGTGCTGAATTTGTTGAATCTGATATTCTTGAGAATCCAACAAATAAAGAGTGTAAATCACCTCTTGAACAAACATTTCACGAGATTACCGAAAAGGTAGTACTATTTCTAACAATAAAATTATTGCAGAATCAGAATGTGATAATTCCCCAATAAAGCCTAGATGAAATAAAGCAATTTTTTATAAAAGAGATAGAAGAGCTATTTAGCAATAAAGAAGTTAAATATATTATATGAAGATTTTTCATGTAATTTCATATTATTTAAAATTAAAAACCCAGACGATTGTCTGGGTTTTAGTATAAATAATCCTAATAATTCTTTTGAAACAGCAGCAATTCCTATACATCTGAAGGCCATCCAGAAGGTGATATATGTTTACTGTTTAAGTATTTCATCCCTACATTTAACCTTCACTAAAGGCTACAAGTAGGAATATACTTGTTATAGCACAGCTTAAAAAATATTTTAGGCATAAACTTTAGTAAACAGAAACTTCCTCGATATAAATTTTTTAGATGTGGATTTACAACAGTTGAGTTCGGAAAATAATTTCTAAGCAGAAATTTAATTGTTCTTTAAGCATTATGGGACAGTAGAGAGTTTTGTTTTTATATAAAACTATCTACTGTCCCATTAAACAGCTTTTATTATTTATTATATAGCTAGTTTATTTAGTTCATCTTCATACAAAGTTTCTTTTTCTAATAATTTTAAAGCTATTTTATCAAGAGAATCTCTATTTTCTTTTAAAAGTTCTAGAGTTTCCTCATATAGTTGATTAACAAGATTTTTACATTCTTCAATAACAGGATTTCCATAACTACTATATAGAGAACCAACACTTGAAAGTTTTATAAGTCCCAAGGTTTCTCCCATGCCGTATTCGGTAACCATTTTTAATGCAATATCAGTGCTTTGAGAGATATCTCCATGTGCTCCAGTAGAGATTTTATCTTTTCCGAAAATAATTTCTTCTGCGGCTCTACCACCAAGTGAAACTTTGATTTTATTCTTTAAATAATCAATTCTATGATAACTAGTATCCTCAGGAATAGTCAATGTATAACCACCAGCACCTTTAGTAGTTGGTATAATTGTTATCTTAGAAACTTTGTCCTGTGGAAGTAATAACATACCAACCAACCCGTGTCCTACTTCATGATATGCAGTAAGAAGCTTGTCTTCTTCTTTAAGATAACTTCTTTCTTTTTTCTCATGTCCAGCTAAAGTTATGGAATAAGCACATTCTATATGAGCAGAAGTAATAGAATTACTATTATCTTTAGCAGCTAAAATAGCACTTTCATTTATTAAACTTTCTAATTTTGCGCCAGAGAAGTATATAGTTTTTTTAGCAATATCTTTTATATCAAGATTTTCATGAGGTTTATTTTTTAAATGAAGAGATAAAATCTTTTCTCTAGCATTAACATCTGGCAATGATACTTCTATATGTCTATCAAATCTACCTGGTCTGAGAAGAGCATTATCCAGCATATCCAATCTATTTGTAGCGGCAATTACTACTATTCCTTCTTCTTCTCCGAAACCAGACATTTCTGTTAAAAGAGCATTTAATGTTTGATCTTTTTCATCATTTCCAGAGCCATTTTTATTATTAGTTCTTGCTTTACCTATAGCATCAATTTCATCGATGAATATTACAGCTTTTCCATGAGATTTTGCTTTTTTAAATAAATTTCTTACTCTTGCGGCACCAACACCAACATACACTTGTACGAAGTCCGACCCACTAATAGCGTAAAATGGAACACCAGCTTCACCAGCTACAGCTTTTGCGAGTAATGTTTTACCTGTACCAGGATCACCATAAAGAATAACCCCCTTAGGCATTCGTGCACCATATTTATGATATTTTTCAGGATTTTTAAGAAAATCAACAATATCCATTAAACTTTCTTTAGCTTCTTCATTACCAGCTACAGCATGAAAATCTAAAGCAGATTTTTTATCTTTGCTAAAATCCTGCATTTCCATAGATGTTACGGAAGAACCACCACTTCTAGATTTAGATACAACCATAGCCGTTATTGTTAAAAGTGATAAGGCAAAAATAACAGTAGGTATAGTTTTTGTAAGAGGGGGAATGGTTTCATCTTTAACTTCTATTCCATTTAATAATAAATTTTCTTTTAAAGTATCTGTATGTGGATTATCTGTAGAATATGTATCACCATTATTTAATAAAATGGTCATTTTAGAAGAGTTGTCCATTATTACTGTAGATATATTATTAGAATTTAAATCCTCTGTAAATAGAGAATAACTTTTATGCACTGTTGTTGTATTAAAAGATGTCATTACCATAACTATAAGTGATAGTATTGCAGTAATTATAGGAATAATAATATAATATTTTTTTATTTTATTCATTGAGTACCTCCTAATATTTAAAAGATAAGGCACATAAAAGAAAAAAATAGACTAAAGATGTGCTATATATTTTGTCTTAGGATATTGTGACCCTTGAGGTTATAAGTTCAACTAGATTCAGGTGGAATGTAAAATTCCACCTGAAAAGTTTCACTTTATGTCAGGCAAGGAAGTAAGTTTTATTCATACCGGGTTATTAGCGAAACTTACTGACACAGTATGACGCAAAATATACAAGCATACTGGGCTATTATTTTTTTTGAACGTGCCTAACTTAATATTGATTATACAGCTTTAAAATTAAAAGTCTAATTTTTTTCATGATTTTTACCAATGTAATTTTTGGAGGATTAATAAAAAAATCTCATGTTGATAACATTGTAAATTAACATGAGATTTTATATTTAAGAAACCTCAGTCGCAAGCTCCTTCCGTATCGATTATGAGTATCAGCAAATTAGCAAGTCAAGTACAAGCACCTCACTACTAGCCAGTGTTTGCCATTGGCAATCACTGGGCTTTAGGGGTATTCGCACGCAGTAGGTGTGCTTGATTATTATAATTTTACAAAAAAAATTAAATTACTTTTGCATTATTAAGAATAAGCAAAATATAAAACAAATGTTTTAAATACATAAAGATTAAAAGCCAATGCTTAATAATACTAAGCATTGGCTTGAAATTTCTAAGTATAATATCCAAAATACCGGTACTCTAATTTTGACCCCTATCTGTCGATAGGTGGGTGTCCTCACTGATGATTCAATCGCCCTCAATGCCGTAAAAGGACTCACATGAAAGTACATTTCCTCACCTAAATATTGAACTCCCGAAATTTAAATGTAGGTTCAAAATAAGAGCTTAACGAATATTTCAGAACATATAACAAAAACTATCTATAAAGTAGTTTTTCTCTTGTTATGAGATTATAATAACATATTTATAGTGGCTGTACAAGGGATATATTTGTGGTAATTTAAACCTATGATTGATTATTTGTTTAATGGAGTAGGAAGATTTTATGTTATTATTCTTAGTATAATATTAATAAAAGGAATGTATCAAAATCAGTTTAAATATATTTCAAAAATAAAGAATCTAATAACAAAGTTGAAACTATAAGGGATATGAAAGAAAATAACAAGCAAAAGATGCGGTGTATATTTTGCGTCAGATAAGGAGGTATATTTACCTCATAGCAGGCTATTAGGTGAATATACGGACAAAGTATGACACAAAATAGACTAGCATACTGACTTGTTGTTTTTTGAATATCCCTAACATTAAAATCAGTTATAAATTTTGATACAAAAACAAGAAAAGTAATCAAATCTAAGTCTACTAATCATAACGGCCCAAAGCGATACATATAATTACAAAATGTGATATAATTACAACAATAAATACAAATAGTATATTAAATAATGAACAATATAAAATAATAACTTCAAATAGTAATTTAAATATGATTGTTATTATTCTACTAATGCCAGAAAATGATGAATATGAACTAATCATGCTAGAGGAAGATCAATTCGGCATAAGTATAGTGGCAGTTGAAAAACACATTAGGTATTAATTTAAAGTGTGTAGGTAAGTATAACAAAGTAGATTTAAATAAAGGAGAGAAAAGTATGTTTTTTATAGGCATATTTGGTATAGAAAATAAAGATAAGGAAATAAAGATTTTAGATAATATAAGTTGTAAAAAATGTAATGAAACAATTACAGGAAGACTAATAAAAAATTTAAATTTTTTCCACTTATTTTTTATTCCACTCTTTAAATGGAATGAAAAATATTATTTGGTATGTAATCAATGTAAATCAGTATACATAATTCCAAAAGATAAAGGTAAAACTCTTGAGAATGGAGAAAATATAGAAATAAGTTACTGGGATTTGCAAGAGATACATAATGAATATTGTAACAATAATTATTGTGAAACAAATATATGTACAAATTGTGGTGAAAAATTAGAGTTAAATTTCAAATATTGTCCTTATTGTGGAACAAGAATGAAAGTTAAATAGTAATTTATTTAATGGAGAGTTTCTACTCTTAATGAAATATCATAAACTTAAACTACTAAAAAAGAAGTTTAAGGTGCTTCCAAATGATTATAGAAAATAAATAAAATAATGATAGGATGAAAAAAATGAATTTAAAACAATTAAGTAATAAAGATATTGAGAATATATATAATAAGCATATGATAATGGATTTTCCACCTGAAGAATTAAAGCCTATTGACGTAATGCAAAAGCTTATTAAGAGAAAAATCTATATATGCTATGGCTTGTATAACAATGAAGAATTATTAGCTTATGCATTTCTAGCTACGTCAAAATCATATTTATTGCTTGATTATTATTCAGTATGTGCAAAATATAGAAATAAGGGTATTGGAAGTAAATTTTTAAATATTTTAAAGGAAAACTGTAAAAATTATAATGGGATTATAGTAGAAGTGGAAAATGTTGAATGTGCTTCTAATGAAACTGAAAAGGTAGTTCGTAAAAGAAGAATAGATTTTTATAGGAAAAATGGAATGCGAATGACAAATATTTCGTGTAAATTATTCACTGTGAATTATTCTATTATGTGTTTATATAATATTGAGCTAGACCATTTAGCTATTTGTGAAGGGCTAAAGAATATTTATAAAGAAATGATTCCAAATAAGTTTTATTCAAAATATGTAAAAATCAGTTATGAGAAACCTCAGTAGCAAGCTCCTTCAATACCGCCTTTGAGTACTTGCAAATATAAGTTTGGATTAATAGTTTTTCCTCTATTTCAATGCTGATTTAGCTATTAATATATCTTGTTCAGTTGTACCGCCACTTACACCAACAGCACCAATAAAACGTCCATTTTTTACTATTGGTATTCCACCACCAAAGACGCATATTTTACCAATTTCTATAGATTCTAATCCATAAAAAGGTTTTCCAGGAAGAACAAGATCATAAAGTTTTTCTGTAGACATTTTTAAAGCAATTGCTGTATAAGCTTTATTTAAAGCAGCAGAAATGCTTATTAACATAGAATCATTCATTCTATGCTCCGCAATGAGATTTCCACCTTCATCAACAATTACAATAACAGCAGCAACTTTTATTTCTTCAACTTTTTCAAGTATTTTTTTGCCATTTTTAAAGTAAGAGCATTGCTTTTTAGAGAAGTAATTAAATTTTTTGTTATTTTCTTTTCCATATCTTCATCAATCATTTTAAATCACTCCAATATAATCAAAATGTATAATTGTGTAAATAACACATTAAATAATATGAAAATATTATATTATTTAATTGTATTCAATTACATGTAAATTTCAGACTATACTTAAAATTACATAATTTTAGTGATAATAGTATTATTAATGAGATTTAGAATTATGCTAAGATATATATAATAGCATAATTGTAATTTTTTAAATTATAAAATTCGTATTTTTATCATATTAGAAATGGAGTGGAGGAGATGAGAATAAATGATTCGCAGATAAGCAAGAATGATTTAATGAGGATTATTCAAGAAACAGTTCCAGGAAAGCAGATTACAATGACTCATATTATTGCAAGTCCAGATTCTATTATTTATAAAAAATTAGGATTAGACCCTAAAGTTGATTATAAGATAAAAATCCTTCTGAAAGTGTAGTAGATGAAAAATTGGTAATATCACCTGCATGGTCTGGAAATACAGCTATTTTAAAGGATTTATTATATACGTTTAGTGTAGTGTTTTTTTATTCTATTGTTATTAATTTCATAGTATTATAATTTATATATTGAAGAAAATAGTATTGTAATATTAGAATTAAATTCTAATACATGTAGGAGGGATAAATGATATGAGCGAAAAAAAAGATTGTTCATGTGCAAGTCAACAAGAAAAGGAAAAGAAAGTAAATAATTGTGCAACTAAACATAGTAAAAAGACACACAAAAAAGATTGATTTTTTAACATTACATTTTATTATTATGACCTATGTGGTTGCGTAATGTTTCATATTTACTTTAAATTATAGGAAATATATGTCTATATCTATGAAGTATGAAATATTATATAAAAATTTTATCTTTTGTCAGAAAATATATTGTATTATGATAATTGACGTGCTACAATAAAGACAAGAAGAATGAAATTTCTTCTAGCAATCCTAATCCAAAAAATTAATTACAAAAATCAATTTTTAAATTTTACATCTTATAGCAAATGTTGATTAGATATAACGAATAACCCAATTAGGTGTTTGACTAGTAATGGAAAAAGCGAATTATGACGCAAGTTGAAATTACTAAGCACAAATCATCGGAAGGTTTGATTAGTAACCAGCACGGCGAGTTAAGACGCAAGGTGAAATCACTAAGGCAGATTTAAGTTGTTTGAATAAAGTATATCTAAAAAATGTTAGCAAAATAAATAAAATTTTACTTTAACTAATAAATTATTAAGATACCTCTAAGGTGTTACAAGGATAATCGTAATATTTTAGAAGAACATCGTACAGAAAAAAAGGGTGATGAAAATTCAAATAGAACCATTTCAATTTAGAAAAGGGTTAGGATTTGCTTAACCACCAATTAGTTAATATAATTTGACTAATTGGTGGTTTTTAATTGCTTTAAATCACAAATAGGAGTTTGAATAGTAACTAAATTAACATTTAGTTACCAAGTACAAGCACTCCACGAAATGTATGTTTAGTGCAGTATTTTTTCTTCTAAGTCTATTAATCATAACAATAAATACAAATAGTATATAATACAGAATGCGGAAAACAATGATTAGTAGTCAGAGATATTCTAATGATATACAGGCTATGTATAGATTGTAAAATTTTTAGCATAACTTATATAGTTATAGTATAATATAGACTTAAGCAAGAATGCATTTTAATGATAGTTAGCACCATAAAAGGCAGTAATCATATTAAAAAAATGTATATTTTAAAGTTGAGGAGATATAGGATGAAATTACTATTTGATGTTGAAGGTAAAGTGAATTATGACAAAATTAATAAAAGTACAACAGTTAAAGAGGTATTAGATGCAGTTGATATATTTCTAAATGCTAATCCTCTTCCTTGTAATAAATGTGAGGAGAGTTGCTGCAAAAAGTCTTGGTCAGTAGAAATGGATAATGTTTGTGTAAACAAATTAAGTAATTGGAACGATGAAGTAGCTTTAGATTTTGTACAGAAAAAGCTGGTTAAAAAGAAAAATTACTGTAGAGATTTTGATCAGTATGTATTAAATAAGAAAACAGACTGTACTTTTATAACAGAAACAAACTTATGCACTATCTACGACCATAGGCCAATAATATGTAGGCTTTATATCTGTAGCACGAAAAGTTATAGATATAATGTGATTAGGGAACTGATAGGAAGTACATATTTAAAAGCACTTGTACTAGAAGATAAAATGAGAAACAACAATTTTACAGAGAGAACTATTAATAAGTATAAAAGAAATCCAGCGGTTTTAGCTAAAGATTACAATATATCTTTGGAAGAAATATTTAATTATGCTGAAGAAGAAGGATGGCTTGATAGTGATGAGAGAGAAGAATTGTACAATTACAAAGATTAGAAAAAAGAACAATATTATCAGATTGTAAACCTGAGCGGTAAATAAAGAAATTTATGTTATATTTTAAATGAATATAAATTTCTTAGTTTAGTGCTATTTTTTAGTGCTCAGCTTAGCAATCAATGCTATTCAGATTGCGAAGAAAATGAAAAAGACATTATATATAGAGCAAATAATATATGTATAAGGAAAAACATAAATATTATTTAACAAATAATTATCAACTAATTTATTTTAATTATCTTCCCGGATTATTCATGACACATTAAAAAGCCATGCGTTGCATGGCTAAAATACTAAATTCTATAAATATTAAACTTTCACCTAAAAAGTGATAAAAAAATATAGAAAATGAGACTCAAATTTGTTA